>Ga0181577_10000209_pt1 | contig 45634 bp, 33 predicted proteins | sample 101ome_21_FD_132468 | JGI IMG/M metagenome (GOLD analysis project Ga0181577, IMG submission 132468) | Coastal salt marsh microbial communities from the Groves Creek Marsh, Skidaway Island, Georgia - 101413BT metaG (megahit assembly) | ecosystem: Environmental > Aquatic > Marine > Intertidal...
ACGTTCACGTGTAACGTTCACGTGTAACGTTCACGTGTAACGTTCACGTGTAACGTTCACGTGTAACGTTCACGTGTAACGTTCACGTGTGGCGAGTGCAGCAGAGAGATTGTTCAAGGGAAGCGGAGTCACCCCCACGGTGATGGACGCATGTGCGAAGGTTGCTACTCAAGTGCGTCGCTGGCGAAACAGCCCGCGTTCAGGTGTGGCGAGTGCAGCAGAGAGTTTGTTCAAGGGAAGCAGAGTTACCTCCACGGCGATGGACGCGTGTGCAGTGGGTGCTACTCCAACGAACGTTACGCGAAGGGGTTTCGAAGAAACACACGGTGAAATATTTTGATGAGCTCATTCTCGAACGCGTCGTGCCGCAAACGTCCGGCGCGTGAAACAGTTGTAATATAACGATCACATTTGGACATTTGACTCGTATTTTCTACAATACCATACGCACCTCGATGACGACTACACGATGACTACGCGCCGCGACCGCCGCCGCCGCGCAAAACGATCAAACGGTACGGATCCTCGAGCGCGTGAGGAGTCTCTTTCCCGCGCGCGAACGTACCGTTCGGAAACGTCAGGCGAGACACGTCGACGACGTCGAAGCGTCTCTTGGCGGCGGCGACGAAGCGTTCAAAGACGACGCCGTTGTTTTCGCGCATCGTCTGCGCGATGACGCACACGCCGTCGGGTCGTTTCGTGCGTAACTCGATCGCCGCGAGTAAACTGTCCTCCTGATTTGAGAAATACAACACGTCCGACGCGATGACGACGTCAAACGTCTCGTCGTCGTCCACGGCGACGACGTCTCCGAACGCGTCGCCGCCGTTCGCCGCCGTCTTACTCCAGTGTCGCACCTCGCGCTTCGTCTCCCCCGATCGACGCGCGTCGAGTATCTCCGCGTCCTCTTCCCACAGGTGTCTTCGCAAACGCACGCGTCCCGCGACGACATCATCGCACGCCGTCTCCGCCGCCGCCGCGCGCAGACGGTCGTACGCCTCCGCCGTGCGTCTCAGATTAATCATCGCCGCCGCCCCGCAATCCGCCACCGTCACCTCCCGCGCTCCCAACGCGGCGACGTAAAACCCACTCGCCCCGCACCCTGCTCCAAGTTCCAACACCGTCTTCCCACGCACGTCCCCGCACGCGCCTCTCGCCGCCGCGTCGCACAGAGCCAAAGCCGCGCACCACACCGTCGTTCCCAGAGACCCCGCCTGGGAGACGTCCAGCGCGCCGAGTCCGCGCGGCATCACCAAACGGTACGGCGCCGTCGTCGTCGTCGTTCCCGAGACGGACGACGTCGACGCGTCCTCATCCGTGGCGGCACCGGCGTCGTCATCGCGTCTCGTCGTCGTCGTTCGGCGCCGAGTTTTATAAAATCCACGCCCCGTCCCACACTCGCGCGCGTCGTCCGCCTCGTCGTCGCTCGTCCACGCGTCGTGAAAATTAAGTCTCGGCCCGTCGTCCTCGCTCGCGTCCGACGCCGACGTCGACTCCATCGCGCCGTCGCGCGCGCGCGTCGACGCGTTTTGGACGCGTTTTGGGACGAGATCGCGCGTCGAGTCACACTTTATGCGCCTCTCTATAACTCGGACTCATGATACATACTGTATACCTATATAAACCATACATATATTTTCTAGAGCCATCGCGGATATAAAATACGTGACGGTTCAATTCACACGTAGTGTATCACCATAAATCACTATAAAGCACATATTTGCATCCTCGCGTTCGGACACACGAAGTCCACGAATTCGACCGTCGGCCGTCCGCACACGCCGACGAACGGCGCGACGACGACGACGATGGCGACGACGATGGCGCGTCTGATGACGGCGTCTCGAGCGACGACGACGACGCGCGCGCGATTCGGCGTCGTCGCGCCGTTCGCGCGAACGAGCGGCGGCGGAGGATCGCACGCATCGTCGCAATCAGCGTCGAATCATTCGCAAACGGTCTCGCGCTCGACGGCGTCTCTCGCGGGTCTGACGCCGCCGCCGTTACCCTCGGACGGCGGATCGTCGCACGGTGCGTCGTCGTCGCCGTCGCGCGCGTCGATGTCGACGCCTATGCGTCAGACGACGACGCACGCGGACGCGCACGGTTCCAACGCCAACGCCAACAACGTCTTCGTCGATTACGGCGTGTACAAAACCAAGGGCGCGATGAAACTCAAAGCGGTCCGACCGACGTTCGAGACGGACGCCAACGGACGGAAAATCATGAAACGCGCGGGTGGGGTGCTCCTCGAACTCGCGAACGCGACGAACGCCGGATCGCGATCGTACGATTGGACGAATAAGTCGTCGTTCATGTTGAGCGGTACCGAGGCGGCGGAGCTCGCGGATCGATTGGCGAGCGGTGGGGAAGGCGCGGCGTGTTCGTTTTTTCACGATCCGAACGCGGGGTCGGCGAGTCGAGGGAGCGTGCAGAAGGCGTTCAAGGTGGAACCGATGCCGGACGGGTCGGGGGGGGTGTTTGTGAATCTGAGCACGACGTCGGGCGGGCGCAAGTCGTTTCACTCCGTGCCGGTGAGTTACGGCGAGAGCGCGGCGATTCGACGCGTGCTCGCGTTTTTAGTGCCTCGAGTGTTGGGATTCGACGACGTGTTCGCGCCGTGACCGAATGAATGAACGACATTGGAATCAAATCGCATCAAAACAAAATCAAAATCGAATCTCTCTCGCGCGCTTAAAAGAAACAAAAAATCGTCACCAAAACGTCCCCGCGTCGTCGACGAAATCATTCGTCCGCGTCACCGCGTCCGTCTCCCCCGTCACCTCCAACACATCATCGGCGCGTTCAAAAAAATCCGCGTTTCTCTCCTCCGCCGTCGCGCGTCGTTCCGCCATCATCGACTCGTACGCCGCCAACTCGACGCGCTCGGCGTCCGCCCCGAGCTCGACCCGTTCCCTCGCCTCTCGCCCCGCCCTCGTCGCCTCCGCCTCGATCGCCTCCTCGCTCAGTTCCCCGTCTCGCTCCAAACGCGCCCGCGTCTTTTTCTTCGCCGCGTACTCGGCGTACACCGCGCGCGCGCGCTCGTCCTCGCGTTCTCGGCGTTCGCGAGACGCGACGACGTCGGCGTCCACCGCCGCGCGGCGTCTCGCGCGCTCGCGCGCGCGGACCCGACGCGCGTCCGCCCACGGATCGGGAATCGCGCGCGCGAGTGTATCCAGCGGATTGCCGATCGTCTCCGTCTCCGTCTCGGCGCGCGTCGCGCCCGAGGCTGATGCCGAAGAAAACGTGAAAACCGTCATCATCATCGCGCGTCGTCGACCCACCACCGCCGCGCGCGACGTCGAGGACGTCGACGAAGACGCCTCACACGTCGTCGCGCGGACGCGAGTCGTCGTCGTCGCCGTCGTCGTCGTCGTCGTCGTCGTCGTCGTCATCATCGTCATCATCACGATCGATCGACGTTCCGAGGAATGACGATGGTCGATGAGAACCCATTCCCCGCCCCCCTCACACGCGCGCGCGCGCGCGCGACGCCCTCGTCCGACGCTCGCACACGCGCGCGAACGCCGCGTTCACCCCATGTCGGACGCCCGCGACGAGGACGACGACCTCGAATCGCCTCGATTGTACGCCAAGTCGCAAGAGGATTTACTCCGGGCCCGTTCACACAATCCCGCGCCGACGACGGTCCCGCCGCCCATCGCCGCGCTCGCGGGAAACATCGGTGAGCGACACGTCTTGGTGTTCATCGGTCTGCCGCTTCGAGGGAAACGAACGATCGCGCTGCGGTTGAAGCGGTATTTACGATTTTTTCACGGCGCGCGGTGTCGCGCCTTCGACGTCGCGTACGCGGGACACGACGCGCGGTGTCGAAACGAGACGCTCGTGAGTAATCTTCGGGATTTTTTGCGAGGGAACGATCGAGGGGAGGAGTACGCGCGCGTACGGGAAAAGCTTGGGGTGGATGACGTGGATGCGAACGCGAAACACGTCGATTCGGGACGGGTGGCGGTGGTGTACTCGTCGGACGCGAGCGCGACGTTTCGAGAGACGTGGAGCGGGACGAGTAAGGAGCGACGACGGGCGATTTTGAGGGATATGGAGGCGCTCGAGCGGGAGTTGGCGGAGGAACACGCGACGCGGGGCGGGCACGCGCGGAGGTACAAGGTGAAGACGATATTCATCGAGACGTGTCTCACCAAGGAGGAGTTGACGGAGGAGGTTTTATCGCAACGCGTGGCGAGAGACGCGAGAAACGGCGCGGTTTCTGAGGACGCCATCGAGGAGACGAAGGAGGGATGGCGACGACGGATCGATGAGTATAGGAAATTGTACGTCACGCTGCAAGACGATGGGTCGGAGGATGATTTATCGTACATTAAACTGTACAATTACGGCGAACGCGTGCAGACGAATCGCATGCGCGCGTATTTACCGCAACGCATCGTGCAGTTTCTCACGTCCACGCACCCGACGGCGCATAAAATTTATCTGTGTCGACACGGGGAATCCGAGTACAACGTCACGGGACGTTTGGGGGGGAATTCGTGCGTCACGAGCGATAACGGGGTGGCGTTCGCGGAGATTTTAGGTCGATTCGCCATGGAAAAGATTTGCGGCATGCGGCGACGCGCCGACGCCGACGAGCACGAACGCGACGTCGATCCCAACACGAGGTGGGAAGAGACGGAACACACGACGAACGCGCGTCTGTGGACGTCGTCGCTCTTGCGCACGATTCAAACCGCCGCGCACATCGAGCACCCGACGACGAACGACGGCGAGTGGGAACAAATGGCGCCTCGCGTCTATCGCAACATCGACGAAATCTTCGCCGGGGATTGCGAGGGGATGACCCCGGAAGAGATCGCCGAGAACCATCCACAAGCGGCGTACCTTCGATCGATGGATAAGATCGGGTACAGGTACCCGCGAGGGGAGAGTTATTTCGATTTAATCTCTCGCCTCGAGCCGTGCATACAAGAGATGGAGTCGTACACGGAACCCGTCCTCGTCGTCAGTCATCAAGCCATCCTGCGCTTGATCTTCGCCTATCTTACCGGCGTCGATCGAGAACACGCGCCGGGAATGAACACCTTTTCGCAAAACGTCGTGTACGAGATCACGCTCGACGCGTCGTGCGAGGATTTGATCACCGAGGACATCGACGCATTTCCCGCCTTCGTCGTCGCGCACGATTTCCGTCAAGACGTCAAAGTCCTGGCGAAAATCACCGATCCCGCCGAAAGAAAAGCGTTCATTCGCGCGCTCGATCTCGATCGCGCGAACGCGTGAGCGCTCGAGCTCTCAAACCGTATTGTCCGTATTGTTTCGGCGCGCGCCGACGAAACGCTTTTATTAATCAGTCAAACAGTCATCTTCACCTTCATCTCACTTCACACGTCGACGCGCGCGGGAGACATGTCCACGAGTCCCCCCGCGCCGTCGACGACACCCCCCACGGCGTCCTCGACGTCTCCCGCACACGTCCGCGCCCTCGTCGACGCGCATTTCCGTCACATTCGAGACGATCTCGGATTCTTCGCCGGTGGACGCGCGGGCGCCTTCTTCGTCACATCCGCCGACGCGCGCGCCCTCATCGCCGCGCTCGACGCGTACGACGCGCGATCCTCCCGTCCCGACGATGAGATCGACGCCCACGTCCTCGCCGCGTGCGCCGGTCGCGCGTGTCTGCGCGCGATGACGTCGGGACGGTCGTCCGGGGACGCTCGGCGGTGCGCGCGCGCGTTGGACGCGTGCGGCGCGTTGGCGTCCGCGGGGTTCCTTCGAGGACGCGTTCGTGGCGACGAGGAGGACGCGAACGGTGTGGATGTTGTGGATGACGTCGCGGATGGGGATTTGATCGGAAACGCGAGGTTGAATGAGGCGTTGTTTCGCGCGGCGTGCGCGTGCGGCGAGCTCGCGGGCGAGCTCGCGGGCGAGAGTAAAGGGGACGATGAGTCGCGCGCGAGGTGTGGAACGGGGACGACGCGGTTTATTTTGGCGACGTGTGCGACGGCGCACGAGTCGGAGGGCGCGGGTGGGGAGGAGGAGGAGGACCCCGAGGTGGTCGAGGAGGGCGCGTTGCCGGGACGGCTGACCGCGCGAGGCGACGCGTTGATGCGAGGAATTCGCGCGGTGTTTCACGTCGCCATGATCGGAGATGACGATAACGTGCGACGGGCGGCGAAGACGGCGTTGACGCAGGTGATCAACGCGACGTTTAAGCGCGCGGAAAAGGATTTTGAAAGAATAGCGTCGTCGGGCGCGTCGTGTTCGGCGACGACGTCGGCGGCGTTGGGCGACGTCGAGCGGTTGTTGCTCACGCTGTGTAAGATTGCGGCGAGAGAGGGACCCGTGGACGTCGACGCCTACCTCGCGCACTCCAAGGCGTTGGCGTTGGACGTTCTTCGACAATTGATGGAGGGTCCGCGCGCGACGTCGTGGCTCGAGACGTTACACGCCTCGCTACGACAACCGCTGTCGATGGCGCTCGCGAGAAACGCGTTGCTTCAAGTGCCTCAGGGCGCCGAGGCCGAGCAGAGCGTCGGTATATTGGTATCCCTCGCGCGCATGGCGTACGGCACGCTCGTCTTTCGCGCGCGGTCGACGTGGAAACAACAGGTGGCGGCGCTGTATCCAATCATGGCGATTCATCCGTTGGAGAGCGGCGAGGCGAGCGCGGCGATGCGCGTCTCGGCGTTGCGTCTCGTCCGTCGGCTCGCGAGCGATTCTCAAGTCTTGGTCGACGTCTTCGTGAATTACGATTGCGATTTACACGCGGAAAATTTATACGAGCGCACCGTCATGGCGCTCGCGAGGTCGGCGCAGGTGTCGGACGTGCTCGAACGAGACGCCGTGTTGACGTGTTTGTTTAGCATTTTACGTTCGTTACAAGCGTGGCACGCGCGCGGAGACGGATCGGCGTCGGCCGAGGACGGCGAGGAGGTGTCGACGACGGACGCGTCGACTGATGATCCGCGCTTCGACGGCGAGCTTCGACCGGTGGTGACGCCGACGAGGGCGACGCGAGGCGCGGGGGGCGTCGCCGTGGCCGCCGCCGCCGCCACCGTCGTCACCGAACAGGCGTTCGTCGACGGCGCGTCGGCGTCCAGGGACGAGACGAAAAACGATGATGCAACTGACGGAGACGACGCGTCGAGCAGCGCGCGAACCGTCGACGAAAAAGCGGCGGAATCCGAGGCGGAGCGTTTCCAAAAGGCGAAACAAACCAAGGTTTCCGTGGAGAAGGCGACCGAGGCGTTCAACGCCGAGGCGAGCGTTCAAACGCTTCAACAGGCGGCGCGATCCGAAGACCCCACCGAGTGCGCCAATTTCTTACGCAAGAGCGCCGCCGGTGGTCGTCTGAGCCCGAGCGCGATCGGTGAATTGCTCGGATCGCACGAGGCGGACGCGCTCGCCGTGATGCGCGCGTACGTCCACGGTTTCGACTTTGCGTCGTCGCACATCGACGACGCCCTTCGATCGTTCCTCGGCGGGTTTAAACTCCCGGGGGAGGCGCAAAAGATCGATCGCTTGATGGAGGCGTTCGCCGCGAGGTTTTGCGCGTGCAATCACGACGCGTACCCATCCGCCGACGCGGCGTACATCTTAGCCTTTGCCATCGTCATGCTCAACACCGACGCGCACAACCCGCTCACGGACGACGCGCTCAAGATGAGTCGAGAGGATTTCATCGCCATGGCCACCGCCGCGGAGGCGACGACTCAGTTGGACCCAGAGGCCGTCGCCGCCATCTACGATCGCGTGGTGACGAATGAGATCAAGATGCACGCCGCCGAGCCGACGGCGCCGTCGAGCGACGCGGCGACGAAGACGTCTCGGGCCGAGAGCTCTCTCGCGCAAGCGCTCAACTTTGCCGCGCCGTGGAGGCATCGATCGACGCTGAAAGAGGCGAGCGACGCAACGGTGGAACTGCTGAAGAGAACCAAGGCTTTGTTTAAGAGCGTCGAGGATATGCAAACACTCGGCGAGGGCGCCGACGAGGAGGCGTCGAGCGCGCTCTTCGTGCGCGCGTCTGAACCCGGATTGGCTCGACCGATGCTCGCCGCCTCGGGTAAGTTTATGCTGATCGCGTTGTCGAGCGCGTTCGAGACCGCACCCGACGCCGCACACGCGGCGATGCCGCTCGAGGGCGCGCGCGCGATGCTCTCGCTGGCGACGCGTCTTCAATTGCCGACGCTTCGCGACGACATATGCTCCTTCCTCGTCACCGCCCCCGGCATCGGGCGTCCGGAGGGCATCGCGTCGCAGTGCAAAGAGGCCCTAAGCACGCTCCTCGAGCTCGCCGCGAGCGAATTGAACCTCGGCGGCGTGCAGGCGTGGGTGAGCGTATTGGAAATCGTCGCGAGATTGGAACATCTTCGCGTCGTCCTCGGCGCGGGCGTATCGTTCGATCACGACGCCGCGCGCGGTTTGCTTCGCGAACCACTCGAGACGCGCGCGTTAGACGACGTTCGCGATGCCTCGTCGTCGTCCACGACGTCGACCGAGCGCGGTCGACTGAACGACGCCGAGCTCGCGGTGACGGATTGGCTGCTCTCTTCGGGCGCCGAAGCCATCGAACGCGTCTACGCGTTGAGCACGCGTTTCGATTCCGATGAGATCATCGCCTACGCCTCAGCCATCGCCACCGTGTCCAGACACGAATTATGGGAACACGACGGCGCTCCACGCGCGAACGGCCGCGTGTTCGCGCTCTTACGTCTCACCGAGGTGGCGGCGACCAACATGACGCGCGTGCGTCTCGTGTGGTCGAAACTCTGGACCGTCGTCGCCGAACACCTCGTCGAGAGCGTTAAACACCCGGATGAAAAGGTGGTGTTACACGCCACGGATTCGTTGCGTCAGGTGGCGAATCGGTCGCTCATGCGCGCGCGCGCGACGCGATCGGCGGCGACGCAGGTGGACGCGATGAAACCGTTCGTCGCCGCGCTCGAAAACGCCAAGACGGCGCGCGCGAGAGGATTGGTGACGTCGTGCGTCGCGCAGGCATTGCACCGATTCGGTGATTCTCTCGGGCACGGGTGGGAACCGGTGATGGACGTCCTTGAGACGACGTACGGGGACGACCGCGCGCGAGACGGAGACGCGACCGTCGACGCCGAGGCGGAGGCGTCGTGCCGAGCCGTGCGCGATGCGCTGACGGCGTCGCTCGATCGCCAACCCGTGGCCGAGGGAGACGAGGACGAGGATCTCGATCTTGGCGTACCCATCGAGTGCGTCGAACGCGCGGTGCGTCTGGTGGTGGTCGTCGCGCGCGATCGCCGACGCCGACGCGACGCAGACGCAGACACCGGCGCAGACGCAGACGCAGACGGGCTGCTCGCCGCGCTCGTCGACGTCGCGCGCGCGTGTCGATCGAAACTCGCGTCGGGCGTCGCCGTCAACGCGTGGACGACCACGACGTGGGCCGCGACGTGTGACGCGTTCGGTGCGCTCGCGGAAGATGACGACGACGCGATCGACGCGTTGTTTGCGCTTCTCGACGACGACGAGACGGAACGTATGCGCGAAGACGCGTGGGCCGAGGCGAAGACGCGCGCAATCGAGACGTCGCTCCAGAGCACCGTGGACGCCGCGCGTGCGTGTCGACTCATCGTACCGCGCGTGTTGGCTCTCATTCGCCATCGTCGAGCGGCATACGAGGCGTTATTACCGACGGTGTGGGCCTTCGCCGCGCGCGTGTTGCGCTCGAACGACGCCGCCGTCGTCGCCGGGGCGCTCGAATCCGTGCGCGCCGCGATCGACGTCGCTGTCGCGCGTGGCGAAAAGAGAGAGGACCAGTGGCGCGCGATGTGTCACGTCTTGCGCGGCGGCGTGACGATCGACACCGTCATGCTCGATCTCCCGAACGTGGGCGACGTCGTCTCTCGCGCGCTCGCGTGCGTGGGCGCGTGCGACGCGACGCGTCGAGTCGAGGGTCTTCCGACGTACGTGCGCGACGATATCGTGCGCGCCTTGGGTGACGTCTACGCGTTCGCTCGAGACGAAAACGATCGGGGCGGTGCGTTGGCTCGACTCGAGTTCGCGGCGGGCGACGCCTACCTTTGCGCGACGCGCGACGACGGAGACGCGCGAGACGCGTTCCTCGGACACGTCGAGCGTCTGTTGACGGGCGAACGCGCGGAACGCCCGAACGACGACGACGACGACGACGACGTCATTCTGCGTTCGAACGCGTTGCCAGCGATGCGAGAACGTCTCGCCGCGCGCGCGTTGGCGTCGCTCGACGCCCGTTCCGCCGCCGACGTCGCGCGTCTCGGTCCCGCCGTCGCCGCCGCCGTTCGAGGCGCGACGCGACACCCGTTGGCGAACGAATTGGCGACATTTTTCGAATCGGACGTCGTGCGAAAAAAGCTCGGCATCATCACGACGGCGTGAGACGGCGTGAGACGAGACGCGGATGGACAAAAACAAAACGCGACGAGGCGTTCGTCGAATTCGTGTAAAACATTCATTTCATTTATTCATACACACACCCGTACTCACTCACACGCGTTTAAACGATTGCGTCGGCGCGTTCGGATCATCCGCCAAATCTCTCGCCGCCATCTCCATCACCGCGTCTCTCGGCACGCTCGTGAAGAAGAAGGACCCGCCGAAGAGCGCGAAGAGCAACAACGAGATGGCCGCCGTCCCCACCGGTCCAACCTTCCCGCCCTCCGCGGTGTCGAATCCCGGAACGATCTCATCCGGCGCGTCCTGACGACGCGCCCCGAACCCGAACGGGTCCAGTTTCACCGTTTCACCGCCACCGCTCGACGACGACGACGAGGACGAGGTATCGGCGGTGTCGTCTCTCACATCGTCGTCATCCCCGGTTGAACGCCGCACGATCGTCGTCGTCGTCACCCTCCGCGTCCGCATCCCCGATCGTCGTCCGATCGCGGTCGTCGTCATCTTCGTCGTCGTCGTCATCGTCGTCATCGTCGTCATCGTCGTCGTCGCGCACCGTCGTCAGTCGTCAGTCGTCGCGCACCGACGTCACGAATTTCGCCGGGACGATGAGTGAAATGAATGAATGCATGCATCGACGGGGGTGTGCGCGACTCTTTCTTTATGTGTCGATCTCGTCTTACAACCTCGTAGTGTACATCATCATCTCCCATGATACGATTGTGTTATGGAACGCCCGGACACACGGGTCCGCGTCCACGTCCACGTCCTCGCGTCGTCTCCCTGTGTACCACCGATACACACTTCATATCATCTCGACCATTACCACCCCACACATCGATCCGAATGACCGATTCTCTCTCTCTCTTACACACCCATCGGACACACATCGGACACACGGTACGTGTAGTACGTACACATACCACGAGTGTAAACCATTAATGACCACTGTATAAAACCGAGACGACCGCGCCTCGACGCCCTCTCGTCGTCCTCGCCCGTCGTCGACCGCCGCACACACAGACTCGAAACGAAGAAACATGTCCGCGTTCACCGTCTCCTCCGCCGCCGCGGTCCGCGCGCCGGTCCGCGTCGCCGCGCGCAAAAACACCTCCGCGAAGATCGCCCGCGGGGCCGTCCTCGCGCGATACACCGTGACTTTGGAAACCCCGGAAGGGACGCAAGCCATCGAGTGCGCGGACGACACGTACATCCTCGACGCGGCTGAGGTGCGGTGATGTGATTCGCGTTCGTTCGTTCGTTCGTGGACGGTGGCGTCGTCGCGCGCGCGATCGAGAAAAGAGTGCGCGTTTATTTCTGTGTGTTCGTTCGTCCGTCGCGACGTGTCGTCGCGGGAGACGCGCGTGGGACGGGACGGGAACGCGAGGACGAGGGATCGGTCGATCGCGATCGATGATGCGATCGGGCCCGATCGCGCGATCGTCGTGTTCGATCGATCGTCGTGTCGTTCGAAACGGGGACGCGATGACGATGACGCGCGCGTCGACTGACGATGTATTTTTTGTGTCTTCTCCGCGCGTAGGAAGCCGGCATCGACTTGCCGTACTCGTGCCGCGCGGGCGCCTGCTCCTCGTGCGCGGGTAAGGTCACGGTACGTTTATCGACGTCACCACGGTGGCGATTTTCGATCTGTGGTCCGCGCGCGCGTCGCGACACGCGATGGGACGCGACGACGCGCGAAAAAGACGACAAAAAATAGACGTCGCACCGACGCGTCGTCGTCGCCGGCGCGCGTGGACGGCGACGATCGATATCGGGACGTCGAGTTCGTCGAGCGGTTGGATCCGATCGGGGGTTGGCGAGCGAGCCCTAGTTGTACCCAAGGGGGGGGACTATGTGTTGGGTCGTGACTCGTGGTTTGGAGTGTGTGGATGAAAGAACCCTCGACTGACTGACGCGCCGCGCGCGAATCTGCGTTATCGTAGGCTGGTACCATCGACCAATCCGACCAATCTTTCTTGGATGACGACCAAATGGGCAACGGTTTCGTGCTCACCTGCGTCGCCTACCCGACCTCCGACTGCACCGTCAAGACGCACATGGAGGAAGAGCTCTACTAAGCGTCGCGCTCGCCGCACGCTCGAGACGACGCTTCGTCAGTCGTCGCGGGTGATTGAGGGGAGGATCCTACAGAAGGAGGAATTTTGAAATATTATCGAAATTCAAGGACTCATAATTTATTTATTTATTTATTGCCAACCGCTTTCTGTGTGCGTCGTCGTCGTGCGCGCGCGCGCGCGCGCGTCAGCGGTCGCGTCCTCGTTCGCGTCGCGTCGAGACGGCGTCTACGCGGCGGCGGCGCGCGCGTCCGCCGCGGAATCGTACGTCGTGCCGATATCGTTGACGCGTAACAATACTTTCGTGCACCTATCGTCCTCGCGCGCGTGGTCGAGCGCCTCTTCGAATTCACTCGAGAGTTCGTAGTCGGTGTACTGGATGACGATTTTATCGGCGCGCGCGAGCTTGCCGAGCGTCTCCATCATCTTTGGCACTTTTTTCTTGTTATCCGTCATCCACTGGCGAAGAGAGAACCCGCGAACGATCAACGCGGATTCCGTCCAGGCGCTCCACGGAAACGTCGCGGCGCGACCGCTCATGTTGCCGTAGACGATGAGAGGACATCCCGGTTGTAAGCTCTCGGCGAGACGCACCGCCGACGCGCCGCCGACGGCGTCCAACGCCAATCTCGGTTTCGCGAACAAGTTACGCTGCGAGAGCTCGTGTGTGATCGAACCTTCGTCTTTCAACACTTCCGACGCGCCCAACGATTTCAACCAATCCGACGTCTTGTCGAAATCTTTTCGGTCTCGCACGACGGCGACGGCGCGCAACTTGAGCATGGCGCACAACTGCACGACGCACTGACCCACCGTGGACGTCGCCGCGTTGAGCACGACGGCGTCTCCGGGCTTGAGATTACCGAAATCTTCCAACAAACGATACGCCACGCACATCTCGCGCATCATCGCCGCGTATTCCATGGACACGATGTCTTGCGGAAGCTTGATGAGGTGCTTCTCCTTCCACACGGCGAGCGATCGCCACGTGCCCATGTCGGCGGCGTACGGAATGACCCAATCGCCCTCGTTGAGATTTTTCACGCCCTCACCGACTTTCACGACGGTGGCTAAACCGTCTGAACCGGCGACGAACGGAAATTTCGATCGAGCGACGAGATTCTTGGCGTCGATATCCGCGGGATTGATCGGCGTCACGCGCACGTTGACGAGCACCTCGCCCCACTCCAACGACGCGGGAATCGCCTCCGATCCCATCTCGATCGCGTTCGGTCCCGTGACGTTGGCTTGATACGCGCGCACTTTCGGTAAAGTCACTTCCTCGTACGATCCCTTATTCACGCCGAATCTATCAATCATATCCTCGACGCCGAGCGTCTTGTTCCCGTCGGGACCTCGCGCGCGCAACCACGCGTCGAATCCCGCCGAGTGCGATCCTTTCTCCTTTTCCGTCTTCACCAACGCCTCGGCGAGGGATTCCTTCCGAGCCTCTTCCTCTTTCAACTTGTCTCGAAACACACCACCACCGAACGCATCCAACAATTCCTCCTCGACCGATTTCTCAAACGTCCCCGTCTCGTCGTACGACGCGCGCTTGGCGTCGTCGCTCAACACGTCGTACGCCCTTTGAATTCTCGCAAACGTCCCCGCGTCCCCACCCTTATCCGGGTGCGCACGGGTGATTAAATTACGATACGCTCGACGAACCTACGCGCGGACGACACGTCAATCACACGCGTCGATCGCGCGCGCGCGCGCGCCTCGCCTCGACCGTTTTCCTCGCGCATCATCATCATCATTCACGCACCTCCGTCTTCGTCGCCGACGCCTTGACGCCGAGCGTGTCGTACAGACTCGCGTTCGACGCATCACTTTCCATCGTCGTCATCGAACCGATCGTCTCCTCGTCCGTCGTCCGTCGTCGTGTGTCGTGTGTCGGCACTCACGTCGTCCTCGGTCGAGGGGTTGGGCAAAAAGTGAGCGTTACGGAAAAAAGGGCGTTTTCGCGATGCGGCATCGACGCGACGCCGAACGCGATCGTTCCGCTCGACGCGCGGCGTGCCGTCGACGCGCGGGTCGTTCGCGGCGTGCGCGAGGACGCGCGCGCGTCGTCGTCGTCGTCGATCGGCACTCGTCGTCGCGATCGATCGATCGATCGAAAGAAAGAAATATCGAACGAACGATCGCCGTTCCATCGGGCGCGAGATCGAACGGCGCGCGCGCGGGTCGTCGACGCGCTCGAGCGTCGCGTCGACCGCGCGCGGGTCGTCGTCGATCGCGCGATATCGGGTCGTCGTCGACGTCGTTCATTCATTCATTTCGTCACGTCTTCACATCGTCCCGCCTCGCGTCATGGCGACGACGGCGAACGCGGCGAACGCGGTGGATCGTAACCACCGCGGCGTGGACGAGGAACGTCCATCGATGACGACGACGACGACGACGGGCGAGGACGACGGACGCGCGACGATGCGAGACATCGTCACCTCGTTCGGGCTCATGGGATGGACCGCGTTCGGAGGCCCCGCGGCGCACGTCGGTTTATTCAATAAAACGTTCGTGCGCGACGCGGAAAAGCCGTGGATGACGCAAGGGGTGTTTAGTGAACTCTTGGCGCTCGGACAGTGCATGCCGGGACCGACGTCGACGCAAATGTCGTTCGCCGTGGGGACGACGCAGCGAGGGGTGGCGGGGGGATTGACGAGCGGGGCGTTGTTTCAGTATCCGGGGTTGATTTTGATGACGTTGGCGGGTGCGGGGGCGGCGGAGGCGTTGGTGAATCCGTCGAAGACGTTGCGGGCGTTTACGGCGGGTGTGAGCGCGGCGGGCGTGGGGTTGGTGGTGAGCGCGGCGGATGGGTTGGCGAGGAGTCAAGGCGGGAAGACGCGGACGACGAAGACGTTGTGCGCGATTTCCGCCGTCGTGGCGTATTATTATCGCACCGCGTGGTTGTTTCCGAGTTTAATCGCGTTCGGTGGTCTCGTCACCGCGATTGAGGCGCGACAGAAGAAGGAAAAAACGGATGACGCCGAGGACGTCGCCGACGCCGACGCCGACGCCGAGGACGTCGCGCGCTTGGGATTAAAACCATGGGCGGGCGCGGTGTTGATCGCGGTGTGGATCATCACCCTGATCACTCTCGGTATCGTCGTCCCCAACACGTCGTACGAATCGAATAAAGAACTGCACTGGTTTGAAGCGTTTTGGCGCACGGGGTCCATCATCTTCGGCGGCGGTCAAGTCGTCCTTCCGCTCCTCTTGAACGACGTCGTGCAATACGAGACGACGTGCGCGGCGTACGACACCGTCACGAGCGCGTGTACGGCGTACGCGAAGACCGAGCTCGCGACGTCGTGGATCACCGAGGAACAATTCTTCGCGGGTCTCGGTGTCGTCCAAGCCATGCCGGGACCGTTGTTCAATCTGAGCGCGTACATCGGCGCCGTGGCGGCGAGACGCGCGGGCGTCAACGTCATCGTCGGCGTCATGTGTTGCTGGTTCGGTCTCTTCGGTCCGGGTGTGATGCTTATTTTCGCCGTGTTGCCGTTTTGGGGCAAGTTTCGCAAGTGGGACGTGTATAAACGCGCGTTGCCGGGTTTGAACGCGAGCGCCGTCGGGTTGGTGGTCGCCGCGGTGTTTAGCATCGCGTTCAAAGTGAAAGACATCAGTCCGTTCCCCAACGCGTCCGTGTGCATCGGATTGATATGCACGTTTTGTGCGCACATCATCAAATTTCCACCGGGGACGTGGAGTTTAATTCAAGCTCCCTTGGTCGTCGTTCTCGGAGGTTTACTCGGTCTCATCGCGCACGGCGCCGAGATGAATTAATCGATGGCGTCGCCGACGCTCGTCGGTATTCTTTTCTAGCATTTTTTCTAGCATTTTCTCGTTTCACGCATCATTCTGATGAATACTATGAATCATGAATCATTGAATACATCTACTACGGTATTATCACGCGCCGCGCGTCTACTCGACGCTGTTGTAGTGTTCTCCCAACCCGAACGCGTGGCGATGATAACACACTCGAAGCGGCGGCGCGTCTTCAAACTCTTCGCCCATGACGACGACGGGCATTGTCGCCGAAAATACTTGAATTCGACGCTTCAACGCCTTGGCGAGCGCCATGATCTCCAACTGCCCTCCCCACGTCGCCGTGCTCTCGACGTCTCGCACGTACGCCTCCCATCTCGCGTCCGCCTCGGGCGTATCCTCGGCGCACTCGTCGACAAAGGGTCGGTACGCGCTCTCGTCGTCTCGCATCGTCTCCGCGCACGTCACCCGTAAACCCTCATACCCACCCTCGTGCCCCGCCCCGGTCACCGCGCGAAGTTGATCGTCGATGGATCGATACAGACAGTGTCCGTCCGCGCGAATCTCTTTCACTTTTAATCCCAAAGGCGCCAATCTCGCGCGCAAGACGTCGCTCTCCACCGCCTCGTCGCTCGGACCCAACGCCGCCTTCTCAGCCTCGATCCTCGCCTCGCGCGCCGCTTCCTCCGCCGCGCGTTTCGCTTTTCTCGCCATCGCTTTCGACGGTTTACGAATCATCGCACCATCATCCGTCGTCGACGCCGGCGTCGGCTCGAGCGCCGCGCCGACGGCGAGCGCCTCCGCCAACGCCGCCGTCTCGCCCTCCTCCTCCTCCCTCACCACCGTCTCTTCCGCGTCGTCCTCGTGCGCGCGCTCCCACTCGGACATTTCGCGATAGTGTCGATCGCTCACCACCCCGACCGCGCGCATGGCGCGCTCGCGCTCGCGTTTCCCGTTCCCGAACGTCGAGACGTGGGATTCGATGCGCGCGAGCTCATGGGCGTGTCGCGCGCAAATGACGTCGAACGATTCGTCGAGGACGTCCACGGTGGTGTCGACGAGGTCCGAGGGGACGTCCGCGAGCGCGTTCCCGCCGCCGCCGCTCGATTTTTTCTTTCCCATGACGCTCGAGCGCGTGCGCGCGCGCGTGTGAGGGCGAGAGCGCTTTTTCAGCGTCAGTCAGTCCCGGGACGGGACGGAGGAGACGTCGGGACGCCGGGACGAGACGACGCGGTGGTGAGAGGGCGGTGCGTGCTCTGCGTGCGAGGGATGTGTAGTATTGCGAAGCGAGGGCGAGACGCTACGATAAGAGCGCGGCGGCTCTGGATTCTACTGTTTGTAAGCGCCTGGCGAGCGCGTACGCGCGACGATGTTCCGCCTCGAGACGTTCGTCCTCGGCGTCGTCGTCCTCGAAGAAATCATCCACGGTCTCGCGGAAGAGATCGTCGGTTTCGGCGAAGGCGTCGACGCCGACTCGATCGTCGTCGAAGCCGTCGGCGTCGAAGGCGGCCGAGCGACTGGCGGGTGACGGACGAACGCCATCGTCTTCGTCGAGGTCTTCGTCGGTGAGAATGGACCGTCGAATGAGTTCGGTGAGCTTTTCCACGCGACGCGTGCGGTGCGCGCGGTCGGACGCGACCGAGCGAGACGATGGCGGCGGCGAGGAGGGCTTCCTCGGCGAGGCGATTTCGCGCGCGCGAGCGCTCGTTATCTCCTCGACGCGGCGACGCAGAGCGTCGCGCTCGGACGAGAGCTCGCGCACCGTCTCGCGATTCGTCGCGCACTCGTTCTCCAGCTGCGCGATTTTGCGCTCGTACGTTCGGGCGTCCACACCGATGGGACCTCGTGCGATCTGTTGCTCGAGTTTGCGAACCCTCATGGCGTGACGCGCGGCGTCTCTTCGTGCCTCGTGGAGCTCTCTGTTCAGTTCCTTCTCCTGGACCTCCGTCTGCGACCGCCAATCGGTGAAATCGTTCGTCTCCGTCTCGTGTTTCACGCGTAAACGCTCGAGTTCTCCTCTTAAATACGCCACCTCGCCGCTCAGGCGATCCTTCTCCGCCGCCTCGACGGACACCGTCTCCCTCGCGTGCTCGGCTTCCGCCTGCGCCTCGGATAATCGCAGGTTCATCTCGTGCGCGCGATCTCGGATCATCTGTAACTCGGTCAACAGTTTTTCTCGCTCCGCGTCTCGCATCTCGACCGCGATTTGCGACGCTTTGAGCTGCTCGTGAAGCGACGCCACTTTCCTACGCGCTCGCTGCGCCTCGGTCGATTCTAATTTAGCCTCATCCACCGCGCACCGCATTCGATCGACGGCGCTGGACATGGACTCACTCGCCTCCATCGCCGCCTCCGCGCGTTTCTGCCACTGGTCCCGCATCAATTTCGTCTCTCGTAGCTCAGCCGCGAGCTCTCCTGCTCGATTTCTCGACGAGTGCAACGCGCGCTCGTCCGCGCGCGCAGATCGGCTCAACTCCTCCATCTCCGCCCGCCACCGTCGCTCAGCGTCCGCGACCGCCGTATTCACGGCGTCCGCGATCGCTCGCTCGCGCTCCTCCGCTCCCTTTGCGGCGAATTCCGTCAACGCCGTCGTCGCGCGCGCGGCTCTGGATTCCGCCGCCTCGCACCGTTCCCTCCACGAAGACTCCTCCCTCGACGTCGACGCCCCCGCCGAGTTTCCCCGTCGCGCCGTCATCGGCGTCAAAGACAACGCATCTCGCGATCGAGGCGTCTCCTCGTCCTCCTCCTCGTCCTCATCGCGCCTTCGACTCGCGCGGCGACGTCGTCTCGCCTCGAGCTCGCACGCCAACGCCGTCTCCCTCGCCCTCGACGCTCGCTCCGACGCCTGCGCCGCGCGCAGCTCGCGCTCGAGGATCTCACACCTCGCGCTCGCGTCGAACGACGACCCTTCGCGCGTCATGTCCGTCGACACGTCGCGCGAACGACGAGAGATCGCGCGGGTCGTGGCTTTATCGCAATCTCCGGGGAGTGATGTTTTCGAAACTCCTCGCGACGAGTGTGCGCGCGCGCCGGAGACCGCGACCGGTGCGCGCGGTCGACGACGATTGTCTCGCGTTCGCACGACCGGACGCGCGCGATGGAGGGTCCGCGCGCTCGCGTGTGAGGGCGCGATTAAAGTTCGTGATGACGGTGTCTCTTCAGACATTTTTCACCCGCGGGACGCCGAAGGGACGTCGAGGGGACGCGAGGGCGAGCGATCGCGATCGAGGGGCGCGAGAGAGGAGGCGCGAGACAGACGAAATAAAAAGGTTGCGCGCGCGATGGACGACGACGCGACGAACGAGCGGTGTGGTATCGCGGGACGCGTTAAGTTTACAACGTTTACGACGTCACGGAGATATTTCATCCTCGACGAAACCGACGGCGCGAAGACGACTGGCGAGTATCTCCGCGGCGCGTTCGCCATCCATTCCGCCACGAAGGAGCGCGCTGACGAGATCTTCGTCGTCGCGAAGACTGTCGGCGAGATCGGCCTCGGTCTCGTCCTCGACGGTGGACGCTGGGGCGTTCCAATCGAAGGCGTCCGACTCGACGGCGGGACGCGCGTCGTCGTCGTCGTCGTCTAAAAGATGCTCGTCCGATGCGGTCGCCGCGCGCAGCAGTTCTCTCGCGAACGCGTCGTTCCGCTCTCTCTTCGTCTGCCACACGGGCGCGTCGTGCTTCGCCGTTTTGAAGAAGAAGGAGCTCAAATCGCCCGCGAACGCCTCCGCGTTCTTCCTCTCGCGCCCACTTCTTCTCGCATCCCTCGAGCGTTCCTCCCTCGCGCGCGTCGCCGCGTCCTCGACTTCGATCGCCAACGCCCTCGCGCGCGCGCTCGCGCTCGCGCTCTCCGACGTCCCCTTTCGCGTCCTCGGCCACGCGTTCGGGACCTCCCACGCCGTCGGCGGTTTCGCCGTCCTCGCCGCCGGCGCGCTCGCCGACCCTCGTCTGTCACCGCTCGCCGCGTTCGCCTCAGCGATGCCAGAAGACGATGCGGCCGTCGCCGACGTCGTCGTCACCGCCGCGGACGCGCTCGTCGTCACCGCCGCGGACGCCGCGAGAGACGCGCACTGCGCGGCGAGCTGTCGAAGCTCCTGTCTGAATTCAATCTCTCGTTTCGCCTGCCGCTCGCGCAACGCCTCGCACTCGGCGCGAAGGCGCGCGTTTTCCTCTAATGCGACGCGGAGCGCGTCTTCGGCGCCTCCGCGCGGGCGCGGGGGCGACGTCGTCGACGTAGTGAGCGAATCCATTCGATCTCTCGGTCGTTGCGCTCGAGGATTGAATTGACGCGAACGCGCGCGCGACCGATCGCTCGATCACTCGGACGCGACGGCGGATCGAACGATCGCGTTTGACGCGCGATCCGCCCGTCCGTGCCTCGCGCGATCGATCGAGTCGCGCGCGGCGACGTGTCGCGAGAGGACAGGCGAAACGACACTGCAGGCCGCGCGCGCGATTCGTCCCGGACGACTCGTCCGACGCGCGTCTCCGCGGCGACGCGCGCGACGGCGCGCGACATGGACGAACGCAAATCACTGTTGTTTCAGGCGACGCTCGCCGAGCGCGCCGAGCGCGCGGAAGGTGCGCGAGACGCGACGAGACTCGAATCGTGTCGACCCGACGTTTCGGCGACTTTTGGATTCATCGCGCGCGCGACGCGCACCGCGCGACGCCTCGACTGACGTGTAGACGCGACGACGACGAACGCGCGATGTTTGCCAGATTCCTTCGCAGCGATTCGAAAATTGTGCGCGCTGGACGGCGTGGACGAGCTCGATGCGATCGAGCGGGACGCGGTGTCGGCGGGCTTCAAAAAGACGGTGGCGCCGAGACGCACAGCGTGGCGAGCGCTCGCGGCGATCGAGGCCGCGGAGCGACGGCGTGGACGCGAGGCCGAGGCGAGCATCGTTCGCGAGCACATGAGACGCGTGAAGGAGGAGGTGCGCGACATCTGTGATGCGTTGTTGGAGGCGGTGGACGCGTTTGAAAAGACAGGTTCGACCGAGTCCAAGGCGTTTTTCGGAAAGATGAAGGGTGATTACAATAGATACGTCGCCGAGGTGACGACGGGTGAGGAGCGCGCGAAGGCGATCGATCGCGCGACGAAGGCGTACGAGCGCGCGATGGCGGCGGCGATGGCGGCGAAGACTGGATTGGTGGCGACGCATCCCGTCTTGCTCGGACTGGGCCTCAACTATAGCGTGTTTCATCACGAAATTCTCGATGAACGTCAAAAGGCGATCGAACTCGCGAGGGAGACGTTCGATAACGCGAGCGATGAGATGGATGAACTGAGCGAAGACTCGTTCGCGGACGCAGTGCCGGTTTTACAACTTTTGCGCGACAATATTACGATGTGGACGAACGCGTCCGAAAACGAAGAGGGCAACGACGAGAGCGAGAGTCCTCGCGAGGACGATTGAGAGGAGGAGACGTCGTAAAATTCTGGGAAAAATCACGCCCAACGCGCTCGGTGCGTTCTTTCCAATGTATTCATTCAATGTGGCGTCATGTCACGCGCGCACGTCGTTTTAACGATCGCCGCTTGTAACACCACATATCTATTTTTTTTCGCTACACCTAGTACCTACCGCGCGTCTCTCGCGCGGAAAAACCGCGCGATTCGCGCGTGCACTTCGCCGTAATTGCGCTCCGGCACGATGAGACGTTGTTCGATCCACTCAGGAAGACCCTTCGCCGCCTTCGTGCGTTGCTCCTGGGCGCTTCCGAACGCTCCCCAACGTTTATCGCAGAGCACGATGCACGCGTAATCGCCCACGTGTCGAATGGCTCTGCCGACGCTCTGATTCACGCCTCGCATGCACAGCGCTTCGTAATACGCGCGTCCGCGTCCTTGATTTCCGGCACCTTCGTCGAGATGGTCCATCCTCGCCCTGAGCTCCGCGTCGCCGACGTTGGCGTACGGCAAACCCACCATGACGACGAGTCGTCCGAGCTCATCCTTAAAGTTGATGCCTTCGCTGAGCTTTCCACCGACGACGCAGAGTAACACGGCACCTCCGCTCCGCGCGTTCGTCTCCAACCCTCTTTTCACGGACGCCGCGTAGTCGCGTAAACACTTTTCGAGCGCGCTGGCGTCTCTGGGTTCGCGATACACATCCTTCGTCCCGCGCACGGAGGAGAGCGTCCCCGTCGTCGCCCACCTCTCGTACACGTCGTCGGCGTACTTGAAAGAGGGGAAGAAGACACACACGCCGCCCGGTGCGACGCGACACGCGTTAACGACCACGCGCCCGAGTTCGTCCATCACTTTGACGTCCGAACGCGCGGCGTGCGTGAAATCGAACGGTGTTCCCGTTGGGCCCGCGGGGAGCGCGACGGGGAGCAAATTGTCGCGAGGAATGATGTGACCGCACGTGAACGTCATTAATCGTCGATTGACGTCATTCTCCGGCGATGACTGCACTGTTTTGAGATCAGGGCAGAGCTGTGTCACCAATTCGTCGATCGGCGCGAGCGTACCCCCGACGAGAATGACGGAGCGCGCCTGCTCGACGACGCGCTTGAATCGACTCGCGGCGTCCAATAGGATGAATCGAAGCGCGGCTGGATCGCCGTTTGACGATTCGCGCTCGTAAATGATGCGCCCGTCGCTATCGGCGCTCGCTAAACAATCGATCAACGACGTCAACGCGTGTACTGCGCCTAGGCGCGGCGTCGCGTTCGGATCCGGCACCACGGCGACGGTTTTGTTTCCTATGGTTTCCACGCTCGCGTGGACACCCTCGTCTTGCGCACGAACGCGCTCGCCGTACGACGCAATCTTGTGCGCGACTTTACTCTCCTTCAAGTATTTTCGCAGACTGAACATGTTCACCGTGTCTTGTCCGCATTCAAACAAAAAATCATTCAAACTCGTCAATCGTTTCTCCGGCTTGGAGTCATCTCTGGATTCCTTCGCGAGCGTCTTCATGAACGCTCGAGTGATGTTCGCGAGCGTCTTGAGATACCGCAGGTTATTCGCGCTCAATCGAGTCTTGAAACGATCGACGTACGCCGTCAACATGTCGTCGACGTCTCGCAACTGCTCCAGCGTCACCGCCGCTCCGTACGAGCTGTGCACGGCGTCCACCAAGTTGTGCGCCTCGTCAAAGATGACAACGGCGTTCTCCAGCCTGATTCCTAAAATCTCGCGCGTGTCGGCGTGTAACAGAGATGCGTACGGCATCAACACCAAGTCCGCCTCCGGTAACGCAGAGCGCGCGGCGTAATACGGACACGCGCGTCGCGTCTCGCCCAGTCGCACTAAATCTTCTATATCCATCGGTTTCGCCAACGCCGCCTCTTTGAGCTCGAGCATCGCCCCTCGACGCTTCGACAGAAAAGGGCACGCCTTTAACTTCGTCTTCTCCCCCGGTTTCGTCTTCCCTTTGCTCATCTCCAGGCACCGTTCGTTTATTCTCGCCGCCGATCCTAAATTTCTAACCGCCGGATTGACGCACAGTTGCGCGCGACTGGCGACGGCGCTCGCGGCCACCTGCTCCTCGGCACCGGCGACCTTACCCCCGAACGCGGTGTTTCGCAACTCGCCTATCACTTGCGTCAACTGCGAGTGCGTCCTCGAACACAAAATCACCTGTTGCGCCGGACGAAGCGCCTCGTCTTCCTCGGCGGCGGCGAAATTGTCGTCGTCGCTATCGTCCTCGTCCGCCTTCAACAACGTTCGCAAATCCTCCGCCGCGTGTTCAGCGCCGGAATCGTACTCATCCGCGAGAAATTCTCTCTCCTCCGCCGTGTGTTCGTCCACCTCGCGCCTCGATTCGCTCGCGTTGGACTCTGCAATTTTCCTTCTCAACCGTTCCTCGGCGTCTCTTCGCAACGTCGCGCGCGTCTCCGCGCGTTTCGCCCTCTCCCGCATCTCCTCGCGAATCTTCCCTCGTCGACGCTCCACCTCATCCGCGTCCGTCTTCCGTTTCTTCGCGTCGTAATCTCTCAACCAATCCGGTTCGTCGTCGTCGTCGTCTCGCGGCGGCTCCTTCGTCGTCGCCGCCTCGTCGTCGCCACCGTCGTCGTCCAATTTTTCACCCCTGAGCCTCGCCCGCCGTCGATCATCCACCCACGACAGCGCCCCCACGAGCACGCTCAGCGTCTTCCCGGTCCCCGTGGGCGATTCAAACACCCCAAACGTCCCTCGTCGCTCGCACGCGTCGTAGATTCGTCGCATAAGATCGCGTTGGATGCCGTACGGTGATGCGTACGGAAACGTCGGGAATTCATGTCGAGATAACCGCGGCATCGTCGCGCGCGCGCGTGAGTGCGACGAACACCGCGTGACGGATCGATCACGCGCGCATCGGTCGCGCGAAACGGCGCGCGAGACGGCGCACAGTGACGAGTCGTGTTGGATGTATTTTCTCTTTAATCTTCGAGCTCGAGCGCGCGCGAGACCCGCGACGTCTATTTACCCGCGATACCGAGCACTTCGATCTCAAACAGCAGCGTGCCGTTCGGAGGAATCCCCCACGCCGGAAATCCACCGGCACCGTACCCTTCGTGCGCGGGAATGTCGAGTTCGATGACCTCGCCCACCTTGGCGCCGAGACAGCCTTGGTCCCACCCTGCGGGACGATTGATTCATCGAGACGTCGTCGTCGTCATCAGTCGAGGCGTCGCGGCGGCGAACGAGTGCGTGCGTGCGCGTTATCGTGTCTTCGTCGTCGCGTCGTCGCGGGGCGTACCGGTGATGACGGCGCCGACGCCGGCGTCGTACGTGAACGGTTTTTGGCCCGGGTCCTTGGTGCTCCAAAAGACTTTGTTCGTCTCCTTGACGGTGCCCTTGGCGTGGACGGTGACCTTGTCGCCCTTGGCGACCTCGGCGCCGGTGCCTTGGACGACGGTGCGACGCGTGGTGGCGTATCCGGGAATCGGGGCGAAGGCGGACATGAGATTGGCGGGCGAGGTGTGCGGGACGGGACGGCGCGCGAAGAAGACGTCGACGAAGACGAGGCGGCGGGCGTCGACGGTGCGATGGATTCCGCCGTGGTGACAAAAGAAAAATACTATTTACAGTGTGAGTGCTACGATCGGTGTGTGCTAGATACGAATCGATCGGTGCGTCGACGACGCGAACGCGAGACCAAAAGACGCGGGGACGCGTCGGCGGTTTACATGCCAAATTGCCCCGAGTGAAACGACAACGCGCACTGCACTTCGTTGAAGAGATCGTCTATTCTCGTGTACGTCTTGTGCAGAGCGGCGCGAAGAGCGTGACACTCTCGCACGAGTTGCTCGGATTCCATGATGGCGGTGGTGTGCGCCTCCAAAAAGATGGACAGGTGCGCGTTGACCAATTCGTAGTACAAACCGCTCTCGATGGTTTTCGAGAAAAATTTAATCCCGCTCGACAGGTTTTTCACGTCGTCTTCGCTCATGAACTTGTGATCCCACGGTCCGAGCGAACGAAGCTCGAAATCGACCGCGCCCGGCGACGCATCCCTGAGGAATTCGAGCGCCTCGGTGTAATCGTCCTCGGCTTCGCCTTTTTTGAGCAACGAAAGCAACGGCGTCGAGGCGACGCCGGCGAGGTCGGACCCGGCGCGCAGGATGCGACTCTTTGGTTCGCTCTGTGACTTTTTCGAATCACCGTCGGCGGCGTTCACCAGAGACTCTCGCGAGGGATCGAAGACGGAGCGACGAACGTCGTCGCTCGCCGCGACGGTGGGCAAAAAGAAGGGCGCCAGTTCGGGCTCCTTTTCTTTTTCATCCGTCTTGCTGTTTTCCTTCACCGTCTCTAGGTTGAGGAGCGTCTCGATCTGCGTCTTCGGCACGTTGGACAGGGTGATCATGCCCGGCTCGATCTGTGTCGGACCGGTCGCCAAGCGTTCAAAGTAGTCTTCCAATTCCTTGACGTTGAGCTCGTCCTCCTCGGCGGCGTCCTCTCTCGGGTGCACGTAGACACCCTCGTTGTCCTCGTCCTCGTCCTCGTAGTCTCGCTCGTTCGAAGCGCGTGTGACGATGGTCTCCGTCTCCGATTCCGCCGGTTTGTTCGGAAGCGAGACGGAAACCTTGCGCCCGTACGCAACCTCGGCGTCTGGTCGAAACATCGTCCTATTGGCCCACAGATACAAACCCAGTTTACCCTCGTGCAAGGTGACCAACAAATCCATCCTCGGCGAAAAGCTCATCGCAGTGACTTTTTCTTCGCCTAAAATCATCTGTTGCACGATCGACGCCGCGGATACGTCGTACACGGTGATGAGACCCGTCGAGTCGAGAATGAAGATCCACTTCTCGTTTTCGCTAAATTGTACGCTCACGACGTCACCGGCCGCGTGAACATCGCCTCGCGGCGTGTACGTGCGCACGCGTTTTCCAGTGACGATGTCGTACACACGAACAATCTTATCTTCGCATCCGACGACGAATAATCCATCTTCGTGCAAGTGTCCGCAACGAATGGCGCACCCGACGTCGATTTCGATATCGAGCTTCATCTCTTTAAACTTCCACACACGAATGATTCCATCCGCCCCGGCGGTGACGAGACTTCTATTCGCACACTCGGCCTGAATACACGTCACCTCGCCGTCGTGCGCGCTGATACGAATCTTCCCGTCCTCGTTCGCGCCGGCTTGATTCGCGAGCGCCCAAAACGAACGTTTCCCGCCCGGAAAATTGTACCCTTCGTTTCCGTTGCGTTTCTTCCTTTTCGCAGCTTCGTCGGCGTCTACGAGACGATCGAGAGACCCACGGTGTAAACCGGATTGCAGATTGAATCGATGCACGGCGCCGTTCGCGGCGCCGAGGTAACCAAAGTTACCACACGCGCTGATACACACCGCCTTGACTTCAAACTTGCCGTCGCCCTTGGGACACTGAAGAATGTGTTCACCGATGGACCCTTTGGAGATTCGCCACGTGTACGCCTTATTCTCACCTTCGTGCGCGGTGATGACGTTCGCCCAATCGCGCTCGCGAAGCTCTCCCCACGCGATGCGCGTCACCGGAGGCAGTTTCAACGCCTCCTCGGCGATGCCAATCTTCTTCGCGCGCTTGGTCGTATGTTTTTGGCTCATCTCTATGTTTTGCTGGTCTCGAAACGCGTTGAAAAACCGAAGCGTACGATCTTGACCCGACGCCAACAACTTCTTTCCTTCACCGTAAAACGACACGTTCGTCGGGGGCTTGGAGTGACCCGCGCGGAAACGCAACAGACGCGCCTCGCCGTCGTCTCGATCAAAAATCCACTCCTTGAGCGTGTTGTCGCGCCCGCTGGACAGCATCACCGGCTGCCCGTCGAGAAACTTCAGCGCGGCGACCGGTCCTTCGTGGCATTCCAAGATGAGTGACCGAAGCGTCCGCTTCTCTAAGTCCCACACCGTGACGCGTCCCGACACGTCGCCGACGCACAGCACGTCGTCTTGGTCATCCGTTCTGAACGCCAACGCCGTCACCGCGATCCCTTTCTCCGGCGTGAGCGTGAACAACACTTCATCCGCGCGCACGTCCAACAACAACACGCGTCCATCCTTCAATCCCACCCCCACGACGTCCGAGGCGGGTGAATTTTCCAAAACCATCACCTCGGAGCCCCACCCCGCGAACTCGTGCACAAGCCTCCCCGCGCGCACATTCACGAGCGCCAATCGCCCGTCTTTCGATCCAAAAATGAGTTTGTCGACGAGTCCATCCGGGTGACACACCGTCGTCGCCTCGAAACCGCGCGGAAACTCCATGCGTCGCGCGTCCAACTCGCCCTCGCTCTCGCTCTCTTCGCCCGCCTCCGACTTGCCGCCCCGCTTCTTCTCTTCACGCGCCCGCATCGCGTCGTCGTCCACGTCCCACGCGCGCACGTCCCCGTTCGCATCTATGCTCACCAAATGATGCCCGAACGCGTGTAACACGACAATCTCTCGGTCGTGTCCCGTCGGTCCCGTCAACGCGCACGTCTCTCGCAACCGCCGCGCGCACCGCACCACCCTCCCCACCGCGCAAAACGTCCAATCTTTCCGCACCGCCAGCGCCGCGACGTGAACGCCGTGAAACCTCGCCCCGTGAAACGTCAGCGTGAGCTTTCGACAGTCGTACACCGCGAACGAGTCCTCGCACGCGACGGTGACCCACGACTCTGTCCCTCGCCGCTTGATGACGAACGGGACGCCCGAGGGCGACGACACGAGTCCGAGCGCGCGAAACGGCGCGAAGAGCGACATGTTGACGCGAGTGTTCGCCTCGTCGCCCGCGACGCGCGCGCCGGCGATGTGCGCGGCGCGGAAACGCGGGGCGAAATGGCGCCGCCGCCGCCGAGAGTTCGCGGCGGCACGCGGGCGGAATTACCACATTACGCCGCGCGCGCGCTCGAGACGGCGTCGCGCGCGACCGGCGAGGCGACGAGACGATGAGACGCGAATCATCGAACGTCGTCGAGCGCGCGGAGGGTGGAGGACGAGGCGCGATGCGGCTGTTGGCGGTGTTGATTGCGATCGCGTCCACGCCGTACTTTGTAGAATCGACGTCTGCGGCGACGATGGGCGCGGCGCTGGACGCCGGTGCGCGCGTCGTGTCGTCCAACGCGATCGGTGCGTTCGCGCGCGCGGTTGAATTCGCGAAAACGATGACGACGAGACGCGCGCGGTGCGGATTAAATGGATTCTTTTGTGAGGAAGATTTATGCCGACGGGCGAGAAGATCGACAGCGGAGGAACTCATGGGACAGCCCACGGGCGTGGAACTCGTCCTGGACGCGCTGTGTGATCACGTCGAGACGCCGAACGAGCGATTGCGGAAACCGCTGGTGATGTCGATGCACGGGAGTCCCGGAACGGGGAAGTCGACGTTTCATAGAATTTTGGCGCACGCGGCGTACAACGCGACGACGAGCAGCCGTGGAGAGGACGCGGGGCGATACGCGTGTCCGGGACGAGGGTGTCCGGGATATAAGGTGATTTTCGGCACGGATTACGTCGTTCGCGAGCGCGAGGCGCAGGCGAGAATGTTGAGAGACGCGGTGACAAGGCACTTGGAACGGTTTCCGGAATCTGTCGTGGTGGTGGAAGAGTACGATAAATTGGGGTGTCCCGCGCGAGGTATGTTGAAACAGATGCTCGAACACGGAAGCGCGGGCGGCGAGGGGAACCCATTCGATCGAAACGTGACGTTTTCGAGATCGATATTCGTTCTCGAGGCGAACATGGGATTCATGGACGTGCACGACGCGTCGGCGGCGACCGGACGACGCGTCGACGGCGACGCCCTGGTGGCGTTGCAGCGCAAATTGAAGGACGGGCTGTTCGAGAAATGGACCAAAGACGGGTGCGAGGACCGCGAGGACACGCTGAAAGTGGTGGGCGCGATTGACATGTTCGTGCCGTTCGTGCCGCTCGATCGTGCGGCGGTGAAATCCATCGTCCACGCGCAACTCGTCGAGCGCGGACGCATAAAAAAGCACCGGCGCGAGCTCGGACGATTGGAGTGGGACGACGACGTTCTCGAGAGACTCGTGGACGAGGTGGAATTCGAAGGGAAATACGCCATCGAGGGTGGGAAGGAGGTGTCCATCGTCCTCTCGCGTTGCGTCACGCGCGCGCTCAGACTCCTCGCCGAATCTGAGATCGCGCGCGCGGGCACCGACGGCGTCGGCGCCTCGCACCACGTTCTCCGCGATCGAATCGTTCGGTTAAAACCGTCGTCTTCTACCTCCAAAGGTCCCGTGGTTGCCGTCCTCGTCTAGCGCCGTCGAGTCGAGTCGAGTCGAATCGAGGGCGGCGAACGAAAGTAGAAGAAGAAAAAATTTGTAACAATCATCACACTAGAATTGCGCGCACCGAACGACCCCGTCGCGATCCACCGACGTCTCGCTTACTTTTTCGTTTTACGCGGAATGCGTCCCCCGTTCGCCTTGATGGCGTCCTTTTTCGCGTCGGCGGCGCTCGCGCTCGCGCTCGCGTCCCCGCCCATCGACGCCATCATCTCTCGCTGCAACCGCAGCTGCTCCTCCCGTCCGTTTTTGAGAGAATCGCACACGGGTTCGCAGTCTCTCCACCCGCCCGTGCCGTACGCGCGCGCCTCGCGCGGTGACGTCGCCGCGACGAGCGCGGACGTCAGCACCACGAGCGCGCGTCGTCGCGTCGACTCGGTGGACGTCGCGTCGTCGGACGCGCTCGCGAGGACGGCGACGCGCGCGCGAGGACGGTGCGTTCGCGGTGCCGACGTCTTGAGCGTCGTCGTCGCGCGCGTCGTCGTCGTCAGAGAGGTCGTCAGCGTCATCATCGTCCGTCGTCAAAGACTGACGACGCGTCGCGTCGACCGACCTCTCGGCGTCTCCTCGAGCCGGTCGCCGAGCCGCGACGAGACGACGAGACGACGGACGCGCGTGTAGTCGCGTCTCTCGTCGCGTTTCTCGTCGCGTCGTCGTCGTCGTCGTCACCGACCGTTGACGATTCATCATCTTTTCATTTAAAACGACGACGACCACGCGCCGACGACCGAGGACCGACGACGCGACATGTCGCGATGCGCGGTGTGCCTCGAACTGTGTCAGGGCAAGAGTCTGGTGCGCGCGACGTCGCGACGACGACGAGAGATGTGCGATGAGATTTTGAGCTCAAAAAAACAAAACGACGCCGAGGGCGGGAACGACTGAAAAACCGACGACTGACGACGACGCGCGCGTTCGCATCGCGCAGGCGTTGCCCGAGTGTGGACACGTGTATCACGTGCGATGCGTGTCCAAGTGGTACGACGTGAAATCTCGAGATGCGAGGGAGAGACGCGCGCGGCGGCGAGACGACGACGGCGAGGCTTCGGCGCCGTGCCCGACGTGTAAAAAAGAGTTTACGTACGGCGAGTGCGTGACGATATACCTCGACGCGCCTCGAGAGATGATGGATGAACTCGCGGCGATGAGTCCGCGCGCGCTCGGAGGCGTCGGGGCGTCGTCGTCGGCGAGGAGGAAATCGAACGGCGGGACGCCGGGCGGCGGCGGCGACGACGCCGACGCGCGCGCCGAATCCGCGAGACGACTGCGCGCCGAGCGAGAGCGTTTACACGACGCGTTGGACGAGACGGCGACGTTGAAGAGAGAATTGGAAGCGGTACGCGCGCGCGCGACGGCGAACGAGGACGTCGAGCGGGCGTTGAGACAGGCGAAGAAGGATTTGACGGCGGCGAATCTCGCCGTGCAGACGCTCACCGCCAAGGCGAGACGCGGCGACGACGAGACGAGGAAATTGCGCGAAAAGAACGCGCTCTTGGCCAAGACGGTGGCCAAGTTTGAGGACAGAGAGCGACTCGAGCGCGAGGTGGCGGTGAATTCATCGTCGCTGGGGGAGAAGGAGATGATGCGACGATTGGAACGAAGCGATCCGAGAATGGCGATGACGACGCTCGTGCGCAATTTGTGCGCCAAGAATACGCAAATCTCGTCGCAGCAAGAGCAATACGACGCGCTCGTGCGACGCATGCGCGAGAAAGAGCGAGAGGTCAAGTCTCTGGAGGCCAAGGTGGAGGCGTATCGAGCGACGTCGGGGAGCGTCGCGGGGACGTCGGACGCGCGGAGAGAGACGACGGAAAAGGCCAAGTCGGCGAGGAACGCAGCGGCGGGCGCGTTTCCGATCGGCGGTCGCGCGAGCAGTAAGTTTGCGTGGGGCGTGGACGATCCGTCCGAGTTCGAGCATCACGCCGACGCTGCGCGCGCGGTGCCGGTGGAGACGAAGCCGCGCGAGAAGAAGAATCCGCTTCGTCGAGGCGACGATCCGTTGATGAAAAAGTTGGCGCCGCCGTCGTCGAAAAAGACAAAGACGACGGACGCCGACGTCTTGAACCTCCTGAGCGACGAGAACGACGGCGACGATGGGCTGTTGGCGAACATTTTGAACGAGGTGGACGAACGCGCCGCGCGTAAACGTCGTCGTCCGGCGGGGTCTTTTCTCAAGGCGTCTCCGAACAAGGCGTCGAGCGCCGCGAACGGCACCTTTATCAAACACGGCGCCGACGGACGAGGCGGACGCGGGAAGTTTTTCGCCGTGTGAGCGCGCGATGTCGTCGTCGTACGTAGAATAGGCGTATACAGTAGGTTATTTAATAATTCTTCTAGATGGATCAAAGCGCGTCGCGCGCCGCGCGCGCGTCAAGCCTACGGGGCGCGTTTCTTTGAAAATTGTTGCCCCTCTAAAATTTTCGCGCCCCAACCGTCGGGATTGGCGTCGATCGCCTTTTGTCGTCGTCGGCTCTCGCTCGATTGCGACTTGGTCTCCTTGGACGCCTCTGCGCGCGCGCGCACGCGCGCCGAGAGCGCTTGCAGCTCTTCCTCGTCCAAGGGGCGTACGCCGCCGATCTCGAGATCGCCGAGCCGTAACGAGTCGATGCGCGTGCGATGCAACACACGCACGTCGTACGTCAACGCCTCGCACATTTTGCGAATCTGCCTGTTCCGACCCTCTTTCAGCACGAACCGTAACGAACGAGCGCCGATCTTCGTCACTCGACACGGTTGCGTCGCCGCCGTCGTCTCCTCCATGCCTCGCTGTTGCGTCGTGGTGATGACGACGCCGGCGGCGAGACGCCGCGCGTCGTCCTCACTCACCTCGCGATCGACGTCGACGTCGTACTCCTTCTCAGCCTTGCGACTCGGATCGAGAAGCGCGTCCGAGACGCGACCGTCGTTGGTGAGCAAGACTAACCCGCTCGAATCTTTATCGAGTCTTCCGACTGGGAAGACGCGCGCGCCGTTGAGCCGTTTCCTCTCGCGCTCGAGGACGTAATGCAGAGAGGTCCGCTGTCCCGGTTCCATCGTGCACACGACCCCTCGCGGTTTATTATACGCCAGGTACACAAACCGACTCGTCCCTCCCGCGGCGTCGTCGCGCAGTTCCGCCTCGACCGCTCGCGCGTACGGTTCCCAATTCATCACCCGTCCGTCCAGCGTCACCACGTCGCCTCCTCGCACCCTCTGCGACGGACGCACGAGCTCACCGTTCACCAACACTCGACCCGCGCTCACCGCCGCGTCCGCCTCGCGTCGTTTCAGGTGCGGCATGCACCGCACGAGTCGAAACCCGTCGCCCTCGTACCGCTCCCCCTCGCCGCCGCTCAACCGACTCGCCTCGCCTCGTCGCGCGAGCGTCTTCGCCACGTCCGAGATCGCGCGCAGATTCCGTTCGACGACCGCGTCGTCGACGCCCACGAATGATTCGGTCGCGCGCGACGACTCGTTCGCGCGCGACGTCCGCGCGCCCTCGCGAACCGGTCGCGTGTCCCGGGAATCTGCGCCCCGCCCTCGTCCGCCGCTTCGTCCGCCGCGTCCTCGTCCGCCGCCGCGCGCGCCGCGTCCTCGTCCGCCGCGTCCGCGCGACGACGACGCGACGACGATCAAGGACGCGCGCGCGAGACCACACGTCATCGCGACGATCGCGTCGACGCGGTGCGCGTCAGAGTGACGCATGAATGAAAAGCGCTCTTCTTTCACCTTTTTCACTTTTTAGTCTCGAACGCCCCCAACCCGTTCTCCTTCCACACCGCCTCCACCTCCCCTCCCTCGCCCTCCACGAACGACTCCTTCTTCCATATCGGTACGCGAGCCTTTAATAATTCGATCGCCTCGCTCGCCGCGTCGCACGCGTCTCGTCGATGACTCGCGCTCACGACGACGCACGTCGACGTCTCGCCCACGCCGACGTCGCCCACGCGGTGCACGACATCCACCGCCCGTATCCCTCGACCGCCGCGCCCGCTCGAACCGACGGACGATTCGTCCCCGTCGCCTCGGTATCGCTCGCACAGCTCGTCCGCGATGGCGCGAAGCTCTCGAAGCGCCATCGGTTCGTAACACTCGTAGGCGAGATTGAGGACGCGCGCGCCGTTAAACGTGTCCCGCGTCGTCCCTATGAAGACGGCGATCGCGCCCGCGGCGTCGTCGCGACAAAAGGCGATTCGCTCGCCCTCGTCGATGACGTCGCGCGTGATCTCGACGCGCACGCGCGGGGAGTCGTCCGGGACGGATGACGAGCTCATCTTTCGTACGAGTCGTCAAATGGCGACGACGAGAGCGACGACCTCGACGAGGGCGGCGCCGCGCGTCGTCGCGCGGTCGCGATGGATGATGACGACGCGCGTCTCGCGCGTCTCGCGCGTCGCGCACGCGACGACCGAGGAGGAGGATGGCGACGACGACGTTGGGAAGGCGCCGGAAGCGCGAGGGGCGGCGTATTACAAAGGTTTCGTCACCGAGCCCGTGAAGACGACGGCTCGAGAGTTCGAAGGGGAGGCGCGGGACATTTGGACGCCGACGATTAATCTCGTCACGCGAAGCGCGGGGGTGTTGACGGCGTTGTTTGTGGGTTTTTTGGCGAGCAACGGGTTGCCGCCGTTCGACAAGTGAGCGCGCGCGTGTTTGTATTACAATAATATTGATGAATGAGCGATGAATGAATGAATGAATGAATGAATGAGAATGAATGCGTGTTCGCTGTTTTATCGCACCGTCTCCTCGTCGTCGTCGGTCGGCGACGATTTGAGCGACTCGCCAACGCGCGTCGACGGCGCGCGTTCGATGTTTGTCGCTGCGGATTCGGCGAGTTGCACCTCGAGAACCCAGTCGATGCGCGCGCAGTGATACGCCAGGAATGAACCGGCGCAACAGACGCCGATGGCGAGTCCCCACCATAAGCCTCGCACGCCGACGCGGCCCACTTCGGTGGATAACACCGCGGACCCTATGCCGAAGAGCCAGAGCGAGACAACGTTTGATTTCGCGATGAGCGCCTGTTTTCCGCACGCACGAAGCACGCCGTTGCAACATCCGAGCAAACCGTCGAAGACTTGGAAAAGGGCGATGAAGGGTGCGATGCGCGTGAGCGCGTGCACGATGTCGGCGTCGCCGCGTGTGAACAGATCGGCGATGGATTTCATAGCCACGAGAATCGTCACCGCGCAACACGCCATAAAGGCGACGGAAATACCCACTATGAGCCACGCCGCGCGTTTGGCGCCTCTCGGATCGGAACTTCCCAAGAGATTACCCACTCGAATCGAAGCCGCGGTCCCGAACGCCATGGGACCGGTCATGAAGGTGATGGTTGCGATTTGAAGCGCGATCATGTGCGCGCCGAGCGAGACGTCGCCGAGTCCCGAAGCGAGAATCACCGTCAACTCAAACGCGAACGCCTCGCCGAACACCATGATGATGCCGCTCATCGACAAACGCACAACCCTGATGACCATGTCGCGCGTGACGGATCGATACGCCTCGACGTACTCGACGAACGCGTCCCCTCTCGTCGACCACCACCGTTCGTCGACGGCGACCCACGCGATGAGCGCCAATAAATTCACCACCCGCGCCGCCACCATGGCCCAACACGACGCCACTATGCCACCGTTCGATCTTGTCACGAACGCTTCGAGAAATCCCACCGTCACCGCCAACGTCAACATCGAAGTCACGCCCACCGCCCACACTTTTCGCCGACACGCCAAGTACTTTTGTAACCCGAGCGTAAACGCGAGCGGATAGAAACTCACCGCCAACACCAACGCACAATCCCGTATCTCCGAACTTCTCTCCTTATCCGCGTGAAATATCGCCTCACTGATCGGTTTCCCCGCCGCCATGACAGCCGTCGCCGGTAGGCAACACAGCGTCAAAAACGCCGTCGTCAACAGACCCCAACTCTTCACCGCTCTCTCGTCGCCGCTCCCGTGCGCTTGCGTCCCTAAACAATCCATCGTCCCGCCCGCGCCCGTGATGGCCATCCACAAGATGTTAAACATCGTCGTCGTGACCGACATCGACGTGAGCGCGTCGCGAGACAGCCGTCCGCAATACACGAGCTGCGTCGCCACCATGAATTGTTGGGAACCGAATTGGGCGACGACCGGTGGAACGATTTGCGACACGGCGCGAAGCTCGCGACGGAACCAAGAGGTGTCGGTCGTCATGGCCTCGCGTTTTCTCTTGCACGGGCGCGAAGAGCGCGCGCGAGAGGCGAGGCGACGACTGACGTCGGAGGGGGCGAGGTGGGTGCCTTTAACGCGTCGGCGACGGCTCTCGTACTATTTACATCCTTTGCATATTAGCGCGCGCGGGCGAAAGAGAGGGTGCGTGAAAACAGCGCGCGCATCAATCACGCGATCTCTTCCTCGCCCTCGGGGTTCTCAAGAACGTCTTTGAAGGCTTGAAGCACGCTCGCGGGCTTGTACGTGAAAAAGGCGAGCAGCATGGGAATGGGACTGAGCGTCACGCCGACGTCTTGCGACGCGAGGGCGTTCCATCGATTGAGCGCCATGAAGAGAATGACGGGAACTAGGATGGACGGCGGACCGCCTTGAACGTTGGAGGATTCCGCCTTGCCGCTGAGAAGACGCACGTAGGCGATGGCGCCCGCCGCGCCCAAAAGCCACGAGTATCCCATGTTGGTTCCTCCCACGGCGAACGCGGCTACCGCGCCCGAGCCCGCCATGCCGGCCGTCGTGAGCAATAAATCTTCCTTGATTTTCGCGTATTTCGCCTGATCCGCCGCGCGTCGCGCCGCTTTTTCCTCATCCGTCAGATCCGCGAACGCCTTGACGGGCGTAAAGGTTTGATCCTTAATCTTCGACTTGATGGATAACGAGCTCTGCGGTCGATACCCGGGCGTGCGCATCGCCTTGGCGCGCTCCGCCTTCTCCCACTCTCTCTGCCACCGCCCTTTCTCCGCCCGAGTCGGCGCGTAATTCCATCCACGGAGATTATACTTGCTATCGCCCTTCTGCGTCGTCGCCAAATCCAACGCCGTCGGCTCGCCCTTGACGCGTCCATCCTTATCCACGTACCGCAACACCGGGTTCTCGGGCGACGTCGACGATCGGGTGCCATCCCCCAATAATTTATCTCTGTCGCTTTTCGCTTCGTCCTCGTCCTCCTCGTCCTCGTCCTCCTCCGCGTCGCGTCTTTGCAACGACGCCGAGAGATCGACGTTCAAGTCGTCCAACATCTTCGCCCTCCCGAACCCTAACCCCGCCCCCGCGTTCGCCGCCGCGCGCCTCGCCGCGCGATCCGCCTTCATCTTCTCCACCCGCGCGTACTCGGCGTCGATGTCCGTCTCCCATATCGGTCGTTTATTCGCCGCGTTTCGTTCGCTCTCCCACGCCGGTCGAACGGCATCCTCGTCATCTTTTGAATCACCACCGCGCGTCGACGCGCGCGCTTCGAGGCGACGACGCGAGACGCGCGCGCGCGCGCGGCGATCGACGTCGCGAGCGACGCGTCCGGTCGGCGTCGCGGACACCGCGCGCATCGCGTCGACGCGATGGAATGATCGATGCGTCCCGAAATGACGGCAAAGGCGTGTGGTCGGACGCGAGGCGACATTCATCGACGCGACGCGCCTCGACATGCGCGCGTCCGTGTGTCCGTCGTCGACCGCGAGCGTCGTCGTCTCGTCTCGCGCGCGCGCGCGATGCGCCGCGAGACGATGCGCCGCCGTCGTCGTTAAATCATCATCATCGAATGACGATGCCCTCTTGCGACAAACGATGCGGGCGAAAATCGCGGCGACGAACGCCGACCCCGGCGCCGAGAACGTGATCGCCACCCTGTGCGAACTCGCCGAACAAGAGTTCGGGCTCACCGGGGTGAAATTCACCGAGGTGATGGCGAAATTGGACGAGTGTTACGATTTCGTCCCCACGGCGTATTCGTCGGGCGTCGGGTCGGGACGGGCGACGACGAACGCCGCGGGGACGAATAATGGATCGTGTAAGACGTTTTATTTCGCGAAAATGCGTGGGTTGAGCGAAGATGCGGCGTTGCGGTTGTTTTGTGAACATTACGAGGACGTGGTGAGGACGCCGGATGGGGATTCGCACGCGAATATTCGCGCGTTTATGGAAAACGGGTACGCCGGGTTGACGTTTGAGGGCGACGCGTTGGTGGCGAAAGGGACGAGTTCGGGCGCGAATAACGACGTGTGAATGAACGCGCGCGAATGCGTGATTAATCCATTGATTTTTTTAACAAACTTTTGAACGATGAGACATTCATCATTCGTACCGCGCGTCGTTCAACTCGGGGGCACGGAGACGCGCGTGAGCGTGACGTCGAATTCCACATCCTCCTCCGCGACGCCGACGGCCAATTTTGCGGGCACGCGAACGAGTCTTCGTCCACCCTGACGCATGCCGCGCGCACCAATCTCCAATCCCACGCACAGAGGCGGTCCGAGTCGTCCACCGTACGACCACACGATTTCCCGTCCCGTCGCCTTGGTGTCGAAAATCGTCTTCCCGCTCTCGCGTCCCGTCGCCCGCACCTTGGCCGCGATCAAGTACCCCTCGCGCACGAGTTCCCCGCCCCCGATCGTCATTTCCGTGTACGACACTCCCGTGTCCCCGACGTCCACGCTCGTTCGCGCGCTCGCGTCCACGTCCCGCGTGTTCGCGACGGCGTCCCGCGTCTCTCGGCGCGTTTTCACTTGTTCGCTCACGACGCCGAACGTGAGCACGCCGAGCCAGGCGAGACCACCCTTGAGGCCGAACCGTCGCGTCATGAACGTGGCGACGGCATCGGTGGATTCGGCGCGGCGTCTCGGTTTCTGTTCGCGCGCTGACGCGCGTCGCGCGCGCTCGACGACGTCCCGAGTGGACGAGGCTGATGACTCGGATGATGATGATGCGCGCGTCTCGTCGTCGTCGGGGGACGCGCGCGCGCGAACGACGCGCGGACGCGTCGAACGTACGTCGCGTCGTCCCTCGCGCGTCGTCTCTCGCGCGACGGACGCGGGAATCGCGCGCGTCGGGGTCACGACGAAAACCATGAAGGTGTCGCGTCGACGAGTGTGGGCACGAATGAACGAATGCACGAACCGCGCGTCATCGCTCGACGCGCGCGCACCGAACGCCGCGCGATATGGCCGCGTCACCGTGTATCTTCCCGTCGCTCGCGCGCGTCGTCGCGACCGCGTCGTCGGCGTCCACGCGTCGGTCCCGAACGCGACGCGCCCACACATTTTTTCCACTCGGGACGAATAGGAATACGCGCGCGACGACGACGACGACGACGCGCGCGCTCGAACGCGGAAACGACGACGACCGCGTCGACGATGCGTCGTTCTCTTCGTCCGCGCCGAACTACGACGACGACGAGGACGAGACGCCGTCGACGTCGTCCTCGAGCGGTGGGTTGGCGTACTCGGCGGCGAGCGCGACGACGCCGACGACGGCGGATTACGAAACGGCGCTTCGCGCGGCGATCGCCGAGGAAGCGTACGAAGAGGCGGCTCGATTACGCGATATCATACGAACCATCGCGAGCGATTCAAAACGCGCGTGTGAGGACGCCAACGAACGATTTTATAGAGCGTTTCGCGCCGCCGACGTCGCCCTCATGGACGCCGCGTGGGCCGACGTCGCGCACGCGCAGTGCGTCCATCCCGGTTCCGCCGTCGTGAGCGGTAAAGAAGACGTCATGCGCGGGTGGGAGATCATCTTCGCCTCCATGCCGAGCGAAGGGGCGGAGATCGCGTGCACGGACGTTCGCGCGCACGCCGGCGACGGGTGGGGCTTCGTCACGTGCGTCGAGCGGACGCGCGGCGGCGGCGCGCTCGCCGCCACCAACATCTTCGAGCGTCAACCGGACGGCGAGTGGCGCATGGTGCTTCACCAGGCGCACGCCGTCATGGGTCTTCGGTGACGACGCCGTTCATTCCTAGACGCACGGTCGCGTCGATCGTTACGCGCGTATGCGCGCGTCCCGCGTCCCGCGTCCCTCTTATCTTTTAAGTGATTAGTTGATGACATCACGCGTACATTCGTCGTCCGCACACGTCGACGTCCCGCGCGCGTCGAGTCGCAAAACGCTCGACCGCGAGACACTCGACGCACCGTCATGGCGTCTCACCTTCGAGCGACGTCGTTCGCGCCGACGATGCGGTCGAACGCGACCGTGTCCCGAAAAGCCACCACCGCGGCGCGATCGTCGACGCCGGTGACGCGGTGTGCGACCGATGCGAGCGACGGTACGGTGCCGCTCATGGTGCGCGCGGCGAGGAAAGAACGAGTGGAGCGCGCGCCGGCGTGGATGATGCGTCAGGCTGGGAGGTACATGAAGGAGTACCGAGACTTGGCGGTGAAGCACCCGAGCTTTCGAGAGCGAAGCGAGACGACGGATTTGATTTGTGAGATTACGTTACAGCCGTTTCGAGCGTTTCAACCGGATGGGGTGATTCTGTTCAGCGACATCTTGACCCCGTTCCCGGCGTTCGGGATCGATTTCGAGATTGACGATTACAAGGGGCCGATGTTGGAGAAGACGATTCGAAGCGCCGAAGATTTGAAAATGTTGCACGACGTCGATTTGAGTAAAGTCGAATTCGTCGGAGAGTCGCTGAGCATTCTGCGACGAGAGGTTGGGGATGACGCCGCGGTGTTGGGATTCGTCGGTGCGCCGTGGACGCTGTGCACGTACATCGTTGAGGGTCAATCGACGTCGACGTATAAAACCATCAAGTCGATGTGCTTTAGCGCGCCGGACGTGTTGCATAAACTCTTGAGCTCGGTCGCGGACGCGTTGGCGGTGTACGTCGGGTACCAAATCGATTCCGGCGCGCAGGTGATTCAAGTGTTTGACTCGTGGGGCGGTCAATTGCCGCCGCACATGTGGGAAGAATGGAGCAAGCCGTACATTGAGCGCGTCGTGCGCAAGGTGAACGAGACGCACCCGGGTGTGCCGATCACGCTCTACGCCAACGGTAACGGTGGTCTCTTGGAGCGCATGGCCACCTTGCCCGTGGACACCATCGGTTTGGATTGGACCATCGACATGGCGGATGGCAGACGCCGATGCGGTGACAAGGCGGTGCAGGGTAACGTCGATCCCGTCGTTCTCTTCGCCGACCAAGACGCCATCGAAAATGCGGTTCGCGACGTGTGCGCCAAGGCGGGTCCGACCGGTCACGTCCTCAACCTCGGTCACGGCGTCTTGGTGGGCACCCCAGAGGAGAACGTCAAGCACTTCTTCGACGTGTCCAAGACGATCACGTATTAATCACGTCGCGTATTTTTCAATTTTATTTTTTACGTCACGCGCCGACTGCTACGTCTACGATTTACTACTACGATTACTACACCACGATCTCCTCCTCGCGCGCCTCGACGTCGCGGCGATGCTCGCGTAACGCGTCCACCAAACGTTTCAATCCTTCGTTCTTCTTCACCGCTCGACAGTGCTCGTAATGCGCGTCGAGCATCTCCCGCGCGCCCGGCGCGTCTCCCATGCACTCGACGAGCGACGCCTCGTATTCATCCGCGTACACCGCTCGCGACAGCGCGCGCTGCGCGTTCCCTCTCGCCAACGACTCGGCCGTTTTCCCCACGTCCTCCAACGCCTCGCGCGCGTTCAGATTCAACGCCGTCGAGTTATCAAAGTCCCCGTCCAACCACACCGTCGCGCAATACCGCCGCCGCGCGCGCGACGGCGTCACGCGATGCAACACTCGATCGCTATAAAACACCGCCAAACGATTATGTCTCGGCGCGATCGTCGCCGCGACGCCACAAAACGGCTGCACGCGAAGCTCACCACCGTCACCCGACCTCCACTCTGGATTTAAATATAATATACACGTCAACGCGCGATTCGACGGCGGCCCCGGATTGTCGTAGTGCCACGGAAAACACCCCCCTCGACCCTCATTCACCTGTAATTTCACCGTCCTCGACGTCTTCCCTCGACGTAAACGCATCTCCGGCATCACTCGTTCGAACGCCGACGCCAAACCATCCTCGGACGCGTCGAAAAACGCCCACATCGTCGCGTACGCGTCGTCGTCTCGCGTCTCCCCCAACGTCGCCTCGTCGTGCAAGTCGCACTCGTAAATGTGTGGTTTCCCGAACACGTGCGTCGCGCCGAACTTTGTGCGATTCGGACGCACGTACCGTCGACCGTCATCCTTTTCCGTCGTCGTCGCGCATCCGTCGTCGGTGCGTCGACGCGCGTCGCTCAGACGTTCGAGTTCGTCTCGAAACGCATCGGCGTCGCGCGAGTCCAAGAAATCATCCACCACGCACCACCCGCGCGCGCGAAGGGCGTCGACGTCGGCGCGCGCGATGGCGTCGGAGAATCTCTCGCGAAGCGTCGACGCGGTCGACATGTCGACGAGACGACGAGTCGATGAGTGGCGACGCGAATGAATTGAAATGAAATGGGAACGACATAAAAGCGCGCGCGGGACGGACGGACGCCCACCGCGCGCGACGGCGCGAGATGGTGGATCTTCGTCGGAGCGAGGACGCGGACGGTGAACGGTTGTTACCGCGCGCGAGCGCGCGCGACGAGGAGGGTGCGAGAGCGGATGATGACGACGTCGATGAAGATGTCGTCGGGACGCGAACGGCGACGACGTTGGCGACGGAGGACGATCGCGAGGAATTAGAGCGCGAGATGGACCACGTGGTGAACGCGGTGGGGGACGACGTCGAGTCCGGCGCGCGTCGAGAGGAGCGCGACGGTGCGAGTGATGACGATGAGAATGCGAATGAAGACGAACGCGCGCCCGGGGACGCGTTCGAGCGGTACTTGGCGCCAAAGTATTGGTTCACGGTGCGCGACGTCAAGGTGCACGTGAGTCTGTGGACGGTGTACATGTGGAGTGTCGTGCTCGTGCTCTTGATCCTGGTGCTCTTGATGCCCTCGGACCTGGGATTGTTCGGCGGCGTCGTGTTCGCCGTCGTGATTTCCGCGTGGGCGGCGGCGCTCTTCGCGTGCATCTACGGGACGATGATCGTACACGAGATGGCGCACATCGAGGCGTGTCGACGATTCGGAGGACGCGTGGACGAAGATAAAGGAATCATATTGTGGCCGTTCGGGGCGTTGGCGTTCGTGCACCTGGACGGATTGACGCTGAGTCAAGAGTTGGCGGCGACGCTCGCGGGACCGCTGTCGCACGCGCCCATGGCGTTGTTTTGGTTGCTGTTCAAGACGCTCAAGTTGACGGAAGATCTCACCCTCATCTCCGAGATGTTGTTTCGAATCAACATCGCGATGTTGATCTGGCACTTTCTTCCCTGTTACCCCATGGACGGCTCGCGCGTGCTCGCCTGTCTCGTCTTGCTCACCCGCCGCGTCCGCGTGGAAACCGCCGCCTGGATCGTCTGCGTCGTCTCCTACGTCTGCACCGTCGCCTACATCGTCATCTCCTTCACCACCGACATCTCTTTCACCGCCATGTTCGCCCTTCAAAACATCGATCCGATATTCGGCGCGTTTTGTCTCCTCGCCACCACCCACGTCCTCTACCTCTTGCGAAACGGTCGCGTGCGCGACCACCCAACCTTTAGTCGCTACGAGATCGTCCACGACGCCTACCACGCCTTCGACGACGTCTCCACCCCGGAAGTCTTCCTCTGAATGAAACCTCTGAAACCGCACGGAAATGTCACGCACACCAAAAACAAACCTCGCCGTCCATCCGTCGTCGTCGTCCATCGAAAACATCGAAACGATCGATCGAAAGGAAAACATCGAAAGGAAAACATCGATCGATCGATCGCCACCTCTGATGCATGCATACATGATAACGAGTCACGACTCCCCAAACAGTCCCTCCAGACCCCTTCTCGACGATCGACGCCCACGACGCCCTCGCGCGTGATTTCTCGCCTCTCGGGACGTTCGGACGATGACGACGCGTGCGTCGACGTGTGCGACGACGCCCCGCGCGTGTGGACGACTGGACGCGCGCGCGCGGTCCATTCGTCACCGAAATCGCGCGTCACCGTTCGTCGCGCGCGCGGTGAACGCGGGGGAGACGAGCGGGGCGGCGACGGGGGCGAGCGATGGGGATGACGATGGGAAACCCGCGTCGCCGGCGTTGGAATCCGAGGTGCGACGTGTGATGCGATGCGACGTGGACGCGATGGTGTGGGATTTGTGGGGTCGGTCGTGGTCGTGTTCGTCTCGTCTCGCGTCGTCAAAAAAGCGTCGCGTGGGGTGGGACCGCGCTCGATCGATCGATCGTCTCGGTACCCTATCCAGAAAGACTGACGCGAGAGAAACCGCCGTCGGTTCGTTCGTCGATAGATGGGTGTCGATTACGCGCCGTTCAGAGCTCTGCTCGAGGCCGGTGAGTGGGAAAAGGCGGATGATGAACACCGCCGATTGATGTGCGTGTTGGCGGGGGAAGAGGCGGAGGATCGCGAGTGGGTGTACTTTACCGAAGTCGCCAACATGCCGACGACGGATTTGCAAACCATCGACGCGTTGTGGAAGCATTACAGTAACGACAGATTTGGATTCAGCGTGCAAAGGAAGATTTGGATCTCGCAAAAGAGACAGTGGCCAAAGTTTTTCAAAAAGATTGACTGGACCACGGGTGAAAATGGTGATTACCGCAAGTTTCCGCAAGAGTTTCAGTGGCGCGCCGACGCGGCGCAAGGGCATCTGCCGCTCACCAACGCGTTGAGAGGCACGCAGCTCTTGGCGGCGTTGCTCGAACACCCGGCGTTCGGTCCGGGTTTGCCAGAACGCACGAGCGAAGGGTCCTTCTTCGACGGTACCTCCTCGCGCGAGACGCCGGTTCGGTTTGAACTTCCCACCGTCGGCGGCGTCTTTGACGTCGTCGGTCGATTCGCCAAGTTTTTCGCCCTCTTCGCGCAAGAGCTCGTCAAGTAAAAACGGACGGACGACTCGATCGCACACAGACAATCAATCACACACGCACACACGCACACATCCACGACGTTCATTCCCTAGCGTATCGCGCGAGGGCGTCGACGCGCGCGTCATTTTTAATCGCAACCGAGCGTCAGTCGCCGCGTCTCTTCGCCTTTTTCCATTCGTTACCTAGTATTACATTACACTCGTCGTGTATCGCGCGCTACGGAATATCATCGAACGGCGCGGTATCGTTAAAACACCGTTCGAACACCTCCCCCACGATCTCCTCGGCGTGTCGCGTCCCCTTACACTTTGGATTCATCGCCACCGAGAGTTCGGCGCGTCTCCGCGCGCACTTTCGATGGTGTCCCTTCAATCCCACGAACACCCGTCCTCGCATCACCTCGTTCACCCAGTGACAATCACCGCTCAGATTCGCCGCTCGCACCTCCGAGCACGCGTGCTGCCTGATATCGCTCCAATTCATCCTCTTCCCCGCTCGACACTGGTCGTACGCGTGAATCAACTCGTGCGCCACCGTGTTCTCCATCGTCGTCCTGTCGTGAATCTGATTGTGACACAACACGATCCCATCCGGCGGTCGAAACCCACCGACGACGGCGTCCGAACACTTTTCAATCTTAAAGAATCGCTCGTCCACCGCGCACCCGGCGTCGGCGAGCTTTTCGAGCATGAATCTGACGATTGGCGAGGTGGACGTCGCCATGTCCCTGAGCTCTCTCGCGCACCGTTCGGGCGTCATGACGACGCGACGAGACGCGTCGGACGAATCGTCGGACGAGTCGTCGTC
>Ga0181577_10000211_pt1 | contig 45511 bp, 38 predicted proteins | sample 101ome_21_FD_132468 | JGI IMG/M metagenome (GOLD analysis project Ga0181577, IMG submission 132468) | Coastal salt marsh microbial communities from the Groves Creek Marsh, Skidaway Island, Georgia - 101413BT metaG (megahit assembly) | ecosystem: Environmental > Aquatic > Marine > Intertidal...
ATCGAGGTTGACTGGCGTGCGGGTGAATACCGCGAGGACGTTCACGCGCTGTACGAGGCAATTGAGAAGGCCAAGGCGAACACTGACCAGCCAACACTTATCACTCTCCGCACGATCATCGGCTGGCCTTCACCGACCAAGCAGAACACGGGGAAGATTCACGGTTCAAAGCTGGGCGAGGACGAGGTTGCAGGCCTCAAGGAAGCGATTGGCTTTGACCCCGCGAAAAACTTTGAGGTTCCTGCTGGCGTCCTGGAGCACACCCGCGCACTGGGCGAGCGAGGCAAAGAGGACCGCGCCAAGTGGGAAGAGAAATTCGCTTCCTGGAGACAGGCAAACCCAGAGCAGTCCAAGCTACTCGATCGCCTGTTGGCAGGCGAGCTGCCAGCGGACCTAGAGTCGGCACTCCCCCAGTTTGAAGCTGGCGAGCTGGCGACCAGGGCAGCCTCTGGCAAGGTGCTCAACGCCCTAGCAGCACAGCTTCCAGAGCTATGGGGCGGTTCGGCCGATCTTGCCGAGTCAAACAACACAACCATCGAGGGTGGAGGATCCTTCGTTCCTTCGAAGTGGGACACCGCACACTGGTCCCCCGCCAAGGGCGGTCGCATTTTGCACTTCGGTGTCCGCGAGCACGCCATGGGATCAATCCTCAATGGAATTCGCCTCTCTGGTCTTACCCGACCTTACGGTGGCACGTTCCTGGTTTTCTCCGACTATATGCGCCCAGCCGTAAGACTGGCCGCACTGATGGGCATCGCACCGATTTACGTGTGGACTCACGATTCAGTGGCCCTAGGTGAGGATGGACCGACCCACCAGCCAATTGAACACCTGAGCTCGCTTCGGTTGATTCCAAACCTAGATGTCGTCCGCCCCGCCGATGCCAATGAGACGGCATACGCATGGCTTGAGGTGCTGAAGCGCCAAGACAACCCGGCCGCCCTGGTTCTCACCCGGCAAGGTGTGCCTGTGCTGGATCGTTCCGCTGGCTTCGCTCCTGCCAGCGATGTTGCCAAGGGCGGATATGTCTACGCGGATGCAGAGAGCGGAAATCCGGATGTCATCCTGATCGGCACCGGCAGCGAGCTGCAATTTGCTGTGGATGCCAAGTCGGCCCTGGCGGAAAAGGGCATTTCGGCCCGCGTGGTCTCAATGCCTTGTGTGGAGTGGTTCCGTGAGCAAACAAGCGAATATCAAGAATCGGTACTCCCCTCCTCCGTGAAGGCAAGGGTGTCTATTGAGGCGGGACTGAGCACCATGTGGCGCGAGTTCGTCGGAGATGACGGTGTGGCAATTGGAATTGACCACTATGGAGCATCGGCCGACTACAAGACGCTCTACCGGGAGTTTGGCATCACAACGGATGCCGTCGTGTCTGCAGCCCAGCAGGTCGCAGGAAGGAAGTAATGAATAAGAATCTGAGCCAACTCACCGATGCCGGTGTTTCGATCTGGCTGGACGACCTGTCCCGCGAGCGAATCCAGAGCGGCAACCTCGCTGATCTGATTGATCGCTACTCAGTACGTGGCGTGACCACTAACCCAACCATTTTTGCTGGCGCGCTTCAGAGCGAGATCTATTCCAGCGCTCTTGCGGCTGAGAAGGCAGCCGGTTCCGACGTCTCCAAGGCGATTTTCAACATCACCACCGAGGATGTTGCCGCCGCCTGTGACATCTTTGCCGGTGTCTATGAATCTTCGAATGGCGTAGATGGACGGGTTTCTATCGAGGTAGAGCCGGATCTGGCGCACGATGCCTCCGCAACCATCGACCAGGCCAAAGAGCTCTATGCCAAGGTTGGCCGCGAAAACGTGATGATCAAGATCCCCGCAACGCTTGCTGGTCTAGACGCGATAACTGCGGTAACCGCAGCGGGGATTTCTGTGAACGTGACCCTAATTTTCTCGGTAGAGCGCTACCAGAAGGTAATCGAGGCCTACTTCGCAGGCCTGGAGCAAGCTCTTGAAGACGGTGTCGATGTTTCGAAGATTCACTCGGTCGCCTCTTTCTTTGTATCTCGTGTCGACAGTGAGGTCGATAAGCGCCTTGATTCCCTGGGAAAGACCGAGCTACGCTCCAAGGCTGCGTTGGCAAATGCGCGCCTTGCCTACAAGCTCTTCACAGAGCAGTTCAGCTCAGCCCGCTGGAAGTCGCTGAGCGCAAGGGGCGCAAGGCTACAGCGGCCACTTATGGCCTCCACCGGCGTGAAAGATCCAGCGCTGCCAGACACGCTCTACGTGACCGACCTCGTAGCTGCAGACCTGGTAAACACCATGCCGGAGAAGACCATGATGGCAGTGGCCGATCATGGCGAAATCACGGGTGACACAATCACTTCCGAGCTTTCCGCTGCTGAGGTCTTCATGACTGAGCTTGCAGCTGCGGGCGTGGACTTTGACGATGTGACAGCCTTGCTTGAGGCCGAGGGTGTCGACAAGTTCATCGCTTCGTGGAACGAGCTTGTCGAGTCTGTCGATGCAGCCATGGGGCAGCTCTAATGGAACTAGAGCTTCGCACGGAGGTTAGTGAGGGTGTTAGACCAGCTGTCGATCGCCTTATAGAGGATCGGGTTGCTAGCCGAATCAGTCAACTTGACTCGACACTCTGGGGCAAGGAGGCGGAAGCCGAAGCATCGATTCGCCTTGGCTGGGTTAATTCAGCCCAAGACTCGGTTGACCTAATTCCATCAATCATCTCCCTACGCGATGAATTCAGGGCAGCCGGAATCGACCGGATTGTTCTCTGCGGCATGGGCGGCTCATCGCTAGCACCCGAGGTTATCGCGAAGAATTCGCAGGTTGACTTGGTTGTGCTTGACTCCACGGCACCGGATCAGGTTGCCAGTGCGCTCATTGAGCTGCCACGGACGGCCGTGGTTGTCTCTTCGAAATCGGGCTCAACGGTTGAAACCGATAGCCAGAAGCGGGCGTTTGAGGTTGCCTTCTCTGATGCAGGCATTGACCCGACCTCAAGGATCGTGATTGTCACCGACCCAGGCTCGCCTCTAGACGTCAATTCCCGCGAGGCAGGCTACCGAGTTTTTAATGCCGACCCTAATGTTGGTGGCCGTTATTCGGCGCTGACTGCGTTCGGGCTTGTGCCAAGTGGTCTAGCAGGAGTGGACATCGCAAGCCTGCTCAGCTCGGCATCTCAAATAGCCGGCTCATTGGCATGTGACTCTGAGGACAATCCGGCAATCTTGCTGGCCGCAGCGATGGCCGGTGCCACGCCAGAGGTCGACAAGTTCCTAGTCGAGACTGACGGATTGCCCGGCTTCGGAGACTGGGCAGAGCAGCTCGTGGCCGAGAGCACCGGCAAGGAAGATCGTGGCGTTCTCCCCGTGGTCGTCACCGGTTCTGCACCAGAGCTGTCAAATCCAGCGGCCGACACCATTCGCATTGGCTACGGAGGTCTGGATGGTAACTACGACGTTGCCTTCCGGGGCGGGCTGGGCGAGCTCTTTCTCGTTTGGGAATATGCAACCGCTCTGGCGGGATACCTGTTGTGCATCAACCCGTTCGATCAGCCCAACGTGGAGAGCGCTAAGGTAGCGGCTCGATCTCTGCTCGATTCCCCTCAGGCCAAGCGCTCAGTCGATTTCGTCGATCGTGGCATCGAGGTGCGCTCCGCCGGATTGGAGCTGGTGGGCTCCACCGTTGAGGCCGCAATTGAACAGCTTCTTGCCCAGTCAGATGACCGCAGCTACTTCTCATTGCAGGTCTATTTGAACCGGGCCGAGTATCCACAATTCGAGCAGCTTAGAGATTTGACCGCTCGTCGGACCGCCCGCCCTGTGACCTTTGGTTGGGGCCCTCGATTCCTTCACTCCACCGGTCAATATCACAAGGGCGGCCCAAAGCAAGGTTTGATAATCCAGATAACCGGAGAGTTTGGCCATGACTTGGCTATCAAAGACCGACCGTTTAGTTTCGGCGAATTGATTACCGCTCAGGCTGAGGGTGATGCGAATGTGCTGGCTGAAAACTCTCTGCCAGTCTTGAGTCTTCACCTCACTGAACCTCTGACCCAACTCGAGTTGATAAAGAAGGCAATCGCTTCGTGAGCAATCCGCTTAGAGACTTCGAAGACAGAAGACTCCAGAAGATAGCTGGACCGTCCGGTCTAATTATGTTCGGAGTCACTGGTGACCTGTCGCGCAAGAAACTGCTTCCGGCCATCTACGATTTGCTCAATCGAGGTCTCTTGCCACCTGCATTTTCTTTGGTCGGCTTTGCTCGGCGAGACTGGTCTACAGAGGACTTTGTGGCAGTTGTCCACGATGCTGTTCGCGAGAACGCCAGGACGACGTGGTCTGAGGAAGTCTGGCAGCAGCTCGTCAAAGGAATTCGTTTCGTCTCTGGCCAGCACGGCGACCCTGAGGCATTTACCCGGCTCAAGGCCGTAGTCGACGAGCTAGATCAAGAGCGCGGCACGGCTGGAAACCACACCTTCTACCTCTCAATCCCTCCACGTGACTTTCCGCTTGTCGTAGACCAGTTGGATAACTCTGGGTTGGCCCATGCGGCCAAGGGCCAGTTCCGAAGGGTTGTCATAGAAAAGCCATTCGGCTCAGACCTCAAAACAGCTCGGGAGCTTAACGATGTTGTTGCCAGGGTCTTTCCTGAGGATTCGATTTTCCGCATCGACCACTATCTGGGCAAGGAGACAGTCCAGAACATCTTGGCGCTCAGGTTCGCAAATCAGCTCTTCGAGCCCATTTGGAACGGCGAAAACATTGACCACGTTCAAATCACGATGGCCGAGGACATTGGTATTGGTGGTCGAGCCGGATACTACGACGGCATCGGTGCTGCGCGGGACGTGATCCAGAACCACCTGCTGCAGCTACTGGCCCTCACAGCAATGGAGCGCCCGGCCAGCTTTGACGCAGCTGAGCTTCGCCAAGCCAAAGAGGCTGTCTTGGCTGCAACGGCAGCGCCGCAACCGCTCGCTGATAGCACCGCAAGGGGTCAATATGCCTCCGGGTGGCAAGGCGGGGAAAGAGTCAAGGGGTACCTAGAGGAGGATGGGATTGCTCAAGAGAGCACGACGGAAACCTTTGCCGCGATGAGGCTGGATGTCAACACCCCAAGATGGCGTGGTACGCCGTTCTACTTGCGAGCAGGCAAGCGCCTGGGGCGTCGCGTGACTGAGATCGCCCTGGTTTTCAAGCGTCCGGAGCACGATCTGTTTGGTCAGTCGCAGTCGGCACAACTGGGCGAGAATGCCCTGGTCATCCGAGTTCAGCCAAATGAGGGTGTCACCATGCGATTCGGTTCAAAGGTCCCGGGAGCTTCCATGCAGGTTCGTGATGTGACCATGGATTTTGCCTACGGCCATGCGTTCACCGAGGACTCCCCCGAGGCGTATGAGCGACTGATTCTTGATGCTTTGCTTGGCGAACCGCCGCTGTTTCCTAGGCAGCGCGAGGTTGAGCTTTCCTGGGAGATTCTGGACCCGATCGTTGAGGCTTGGGAGGTCTCCGGTAGGCCAGAAGCCTATGCGCCAGGCTCCTGGGGGCCTGATTCGGCAAACGAGATGCTGGCCCGAGATGGCCGCAGCTGGAGGCGTCCATGATTGTCGAAATGCCCCAAACGACCGTTTCGAAAGTTGGGAAGAGAATCCAGGAGCTTCGCGATAAGGGCGGAGTGGTCTCTCTAGGCCGCGTTCTGACGCTGGTTGTTGAAACTGACTTTGAGAACCTCGAGGCAGCTGTCAGCTGCGCAAACGGAGCCTCGAGGTTGCACCCTTCGAGAATCATCGTGCTTGCCCAGTCCCCCAATGGCGATGAGGGTCCCAGGTTAGATGCCGAGATTCGGGTTGGCGGCGACGCGGGTGCTAGTGAGGTAATCATTCTCCGCGCGAAGGGCGAGGTTCTATCCAATAAGGAGTCTTTGGTGACAGGGTTGCTGCTGCCAGATGCGCCGGTAGTTGCCTGGTGGCCATCTGAAAGCCCCGAAAATCCCTATGGCACCGAAATTGGTCAAATCGCGACGCGCAGAATTACCGACAGCGCCAATGAGGTTCGCCCTATGGACTACCTGCAGTCACTTGCGAGGAACTATCAGCCTGGCGATGGCGATATGGCTTGGACGCGGATCACGCTCTGGCGCTCCCAGTTAACCGCCCTAATGGATCAGCACCAAAACAGAAAGTGCTTATCGGCAGAGGTGATCGGGGCAGCCGACTCCCCCAGTGCTCACCTGTTAGCGGGCTGGCTTCGATTGAATCTAGGTGTTCCGGTGGCGCTGGCGGAGACGCTTGAGGGAGAGCGAGTAACCGGCATCGCGGGCGTTCGCATCGAGTTTGACTCCGGTGCACTAGAGATGATTCGCAAGAACCAAGTCGCGTATATCGCCCAGCCAGACGCACCCGACTCCTCTGTTCTGCTGCCACCGCGTTCTGATCTGGACAGTCTCATCGAAGACATGCGCTTCTTGGGTGAGGATCGCGGTTATGCCCAGGTCCTGCTTGGAGAGTACTGCTGATGCAGAGGATCGTTAGGGGCTCGGATGAGCTAGCTCATCACATTGCAAGTGAGGTTGCCCGGGCAATCTCCGAAACTTTGCGAACCCAAGAGGGCTTCAATTTGGTTCTCACGGGCGGAACTCTGGGAATTGCCACCGCCGCTGAATTGGCGAATCAGGAGATTGACTGGAGCCGAGTGAACATCTGCTTCGGTGACGAACGCTACGTTGGGCTCGATCAAAAAGACAGAAACGAGGCCCAGGCCATGGCTGCCTGGCCAGGGCTTGCGACGAAGCGGCTACGCCGCTACCCGGATGCCACAAAGCCCTTATCTGCTGCCCGAGAAGAGCTTGATGCGAGCTTCGAAGCTAGTTTTGGGAAGATCGATTCGGGAGAGGCCGCTTTTGATTTGGTCCTGTTAGGCATGGGTCCTGATGGTCACGTCGCCTCGCTATTCCCTGGCCACCAGCATGGCAAGAGCTGGATTGTCTCCGAGAGCGACTCCCCCAAGCCTCCTAGCGAGAGGCTATCTTTCAGCTACCAGGCGCTCAATCGATCCAAGAGGGTTTGGTTTATAGTTTCGGGCTCAGCAAAAGCCGACGCGCTTCGCAGAGTAATCTCAGGTGAGGATTTGCCGGCCGGCAAGGTTTCGGGAGTTGAGGAAACTCTGTGGTTCCTTGATCAGGAAATTAACGACGCGCTTTAGCCGCAGCAGCAGCCTTCTCGCGACGCTGGCGAATGGTCTGTAGCGCCTCGTCCAAAATCTGCTCCGCCTCATCGTCCGTCCTGCGCTCTTTGACGTAGGCGAGGTGGGTCTTGTAAGGCTCAATCTTCGCGACTAGCGGAGGGTTCTCCTTGTCGCGGCCTGACGGGAAACCGCAGTGCGGGCAGTCGATTTCGTTTGGAATGTCCTCTTCCGCCACATTGGCGGCAAAAAACGGGTGCGTCTCGTGGCCGTTGGCACAGTAGAAGCTTCTTGTTACGCGCTCTACCTGATGGCCGCGGTCTTTTTCTCCCATTGGGCCGGCGCCAACACGCGCACCCCTAATTGATGGTGAGGTTGACATTTAGGCCCATCCGAATCGCGTGAAGAGTCCCAGAACGATGATTACGCTTACCCAGACGAGTCCCAGAACGATGGTTATTCTGTTGAGGTTTCGCTCAGCGACGCCAGAAGACTGCATTGAGCTGGAAACACCGCCACCAAACATGTCGGCGACACCACCACCGCGACCCTTGTGTAGCAGGATCATGAGAATTAGTAGCACGCTGGTGATTGCAAGCAATACCAGCAGGGCTGTTTGTAGTGCGGCCATTATTTCCTCCAAAACCTCGTCAAATTATAGGACTATGTGCTTTTGATAGCGACAAATGCCAGAGAACTCTTCTGCATCCAGCGAGGCGCCACCAACCAAAACGCCGTCGACTTGGTCACTTTGCAAGAATCCAGCGACGTTCGCAGCCTTGACTGAGCCGCCATAAAGGATTCTCGAATTTGCGGCAACGTCCCCTAAATTGTCAGCCAGAGCCTTGCGAATGGCACTCGCGACATCCTCGGCCTCCTGTGGGGTGGCGATCTTGCCGGTTCCGATTGCCCAAACCGGCTCGTAGGCAATTACAAACTCAGAAAGGCTATCGTGACCGGATAGCGCCGCGAGTGTTTGTGCCACGGGAACAGCGCTCTGGCCCTGGCTCTCAAGCTCCTCCAGGGTCTCCCCCACACAGATAACCGGTGTGATGCCGTTTTTGAATGCCGCTGCAACCTTTGCGTTGACCACCTCATCGGTCTCATTGTGATACTGGCGGCGCTCTGAATGGCCGATCAGAACATACTCCGAGTTCAGCTTGGAGAGCATCTGGCCGGAAACCTCACCGGTGAAGGCACCGGATTCCTGGGCAGAGATGTCTTGTGCACCAAGCTTCACCTCGAACCGCTCTGATTCGATAAGGGTTTGTGCGCTGCGCAGGGAAGTAAAGGGCGGGAATACCGCAACTTCAACCTTGGCCCAGTCGTGGTCCGCGTCGTTCAGCGTCCAGCAAAGTTTTTGGATCAGCGCAATTGCCTGCAGATGGTCCAGGTTCATCTTCCAGTTTCCTGCGATGAATGGAATTCGCTCAGTCATTTAGGACCTCCAGTCCGGGAAGATTCTTGCCCTCTAGGTACTCCAAGCTTGCCCCACCCCCGGTGGAAATGTGGCCGTATGCTGCTTCGTCGAAACCAAGGGTTCGCACCGCGGCAGCCGAGTCCCCGCCTCCAACTACGGCAAGTCCATCCACCTTGGTCAGGGAATCGGCAACGGCGCGCGTGCCCGAGGCAAAGCTTTCGAACTCAAATACGCCCATCGGGCCGTTCCAAAAGACTGTCTTAGACGATGCGATTACCTCTGCGAAACGCTTCGCAGAATCTGGTCCGATGTCTAGACCCATTCCAGCCTTACCAAATCTGCTTGAACCAATCTGGTCTGCGGCTACAACCTCGTGTTCCGCATCGGCTGCAAAGCCGTTAGCAACGACGATGTCGGTGGGAAGCAGGATTTCAACTCCGAGCTGCTCGGCCTGCGAGAAGAATGCGCGCACGGTGTCTAGCTGATCGGCTTCGAGCAAGCTCGCAGCCACGTCGTGGCCTTGCGCCGCCAGCACGGTGAAAACCATGCCACCGCCTATCACCAGACGGTCGACTCGGGGCAGCAGGTGCTCAATGACACCGAGTTTGTCGGAGACTTTCGCGCCACCCAGGACTACTGTGTATGGGCGCTCCGGCTGCTCTGTAAGTCGCTTTAGCACCGAGACCTCGAGTTCAACCAGGTCGCCCGCATAGCTCGGAAGTATTTCTGCCAACTCGAAGACGCTAGCCTGCTTTCGATGGACGACACCGAAACCATTGGTGACCAACAGGTCGCCGTAGAGCGCTAACTGCTCGGCGAAACTCTTCCTCTCGGCCTCATCCTTGCTTGCCTCGCCCTTGTTGAACCTAAGGTTTTCCAACAGCACCACCCCGCCGTTATCAAGCATCTTGGTGGCCGCGTTGGACTTAGGCCCTACGGTGTCACCAGCGAAGATAACAGGCTGTCCAAGAAGCTCTTCCAGACGAGATGCCACTGGTTCCAGCGAGTAGCGGGGCTCAGGTGATCCTTCTGGGCGGCCTAAGTGGGAGATTACAACCACCTTCGCGCCGGCATCAGAGAGGCGCTTGATTGTTGACAGCGATGCTCGAATGCGGCCGTCGTCGGTAATAACCCCGTCTTTGAGCGGAACGTTTAGGTCGCAACGAACGATAACTCGCTTGCCAGCGAGATCGCCCTCAAAGCTGTTGAGCGAACGAAGCATTAGAGCTTGGCGGCAACCATTGCGGTTAGCTCAACCAGACGGTTGGAGTAACCCCACTCGTTGTCGTACCAGCTGGAGAGCTTGACGGTGTTGTCAATAACTCGGACCAGGCCTGCATCGAAAATCGATGAGTGAGGATCGGTAACGATGTCGCTGGAGACAAGCTCGTCCTCGGTATACATCAGGATGCCCTTTAGCGGTCCTGCTGCGGCCTCCTTGTAGGCAGCCTTGATCTCGTCGATTGTCACCTTCTTGTCGGCAACCAGGGTTAGATCAGTGATTGAGCCGGTTGGGACAGGAACGCGCAGGGCGAATCCATCTAGCTTGCCCTTTAGCTCAGGCAGGACAAGGCCGATGGCCTTAGCAGCTCCGGTCGATGAAGGAACAATGTTAATCGCGGCGGCGCGAGCACGGCGAAGATCGCTGTGAGGCCCATCCTGCAGGTTCTGGTCAGCGGTGTAAGCGTGCACGGTGGTCATCAGTCCGTTTACGATGCCGAACTTGTCGTTGAAGACCTTCGCCAGTGGCGCCAGGCAGTTTGTGGTGCAGGATGCGTTCGAGATGATGTGGTGCTTCTCGGGGTCGTAAAGGTGCTCGTTAACACCAATAACGAAAGTCGCGTCCTCGTTTGTGGCAGGTGCGGAGATGATTACCTTCTTCGCGCCAGCTTCGATGTGCTTTGCTGCCTTCTCGCCATTTGTGAAGATTCCGGTTGACTCAATTACGATGTCTACTCCGAGCTCGCCCCATGGCAATGCGGCTGGATCGCGCTCAGCGAGAACCTTGATGGCCTTTCCGTTCACGATGATGGAGTCACCCTCTACCGACACTGCAGCGCCAAGGCGTCCAGTTACCGAGTCGTACTTAAGAAGGTGAGCTAGACCAGCCGGGTCAGAGAGGTCATTTACAGCTACGATTTCCAGGTCTGAATTCTGAGCTAGGGCTGCGCGCAGGTAGTTTCTTCCAATGCGTCCAAAGCCGTTGATGCCGATACGGGTCACGAAACACTCCAGTTTTTGTTGTTTGGTCAGAAAGTGCCGCGCAACACTGGGCGGCCGCGCCCTAGCCTAGCAGCAGGGAGCGTGAGTTTACGGAAACCGTGGCGAACCTCTTAGCCACGTCTTCCCAGTTCACAATGTTCCAAAAGGCCTTTACGTAGTCAGCTTTCACGTTTTGGTAGTCGAGGTAGAAGGCGTGTTCCCACATGTCCAGCATCAGCAGCGGGATGTTGCCCATGGCCAGGTTTCCCTGCTGGTCGTATAGCTGTCCGATGATCATGCGGTTACCCAGAGCGTCCCAAGCCAGGTATGCCCAACCTGAGCCCTGGATACCGACTGCTGCCGCGCTGAAGTGCTTCTTGAAGGCCTCCACTGAACCGAAGTACTCGGCCAATGCGGCGGCAAGTTCCCCAGCTGGTTCGCCACCTTCAGGCGAGAGGTTCTGCCAGAAAATCGAGTGGTTGACGTGGCCGCCAAGGTTAAAGGCAAGGTCCTTCTGGAGCTTTGGCAGAGTGCCGAAATTATCAGTTTCGCGAGCCTCCGCCATCGCGTCGAGGGCTGCGTTCGCACCTGTGACGTATGCCTGGTGGTGCTTAGAGTGGTGCAGCTCCATGATTCGTGCCGATATGTTCGGCTCCAGTGCCGAGTAGTCGTAGGTTAGATCTGGAAGCTGGTAGCTCATGGTGTCTCTCTTTCTGCCTTGTTGTTATCAATCAAGAAATATTGCGAATCATTCCTCTAGCAGGTCCGGGACTGCAGAGTCTGTGTCAGGAATACCCAGCTCTCGGGCCCTTCGATCGGCCGTGGAGAGCAGCCGACGAATTCGGCCGGCGACTGCATCTTTGGTCATCGGCGGGTCCGCTAAGCGCCCAAGCTCATCAAGGGAGGCGTCCTTGTGCTCAAGGCGAAGCTGCCCGGCATATTTGAGGTGTTCGGGAGCCTCTTCACCCAAGATTTCCAGGGCACGCTGAACTTTGGCGCTCGCCGCAACCGCCGCTTGCGCGCTGCGACGCAGATTTGCATCGTCAAAATTGGCCAGTCGATTCGCCGCCCCACGAACCTCTCGGCGGGACCGAAGCTCTTCCCACTTCTGAAGCTGGTCAACAAGCCCAATCTCTCGAAGTAGGTCTGTTATGCCCTCTCCGTCCCTCACCACTACTCGATATACGTTGCGCACCTCGCGGGCCTTAGCGCTAACACCGAGCCGACGGGCAACACCCACGAGTGCCATTGCCGACTCATTTCCAGGGGCGGTTATTTCGAGTGAGGTCGACCTGCCAGGGTCGGTCAGTGTTCCGTGGGCAAGGAATGCACCACGCATCACCGCTCTTGCCTCATCCAGTGTCGAAGAGACGATGTTCGCGGGCAGTCCACGAACGGGACGGCCTCGATTGTCGATAAGACCGGTTTGCCTAGCAAGGAGCTCACCTTCACTCAAGACGCGTATCTGATAGCCGCTGTTTCGCCGCAGACCTCCGGAATGGATGACGCTGAGCTCTGCCTTTATTCCATAGAGCTCTGCAATGGCGCGTGCAATGCGACGGGCAATAGTCGGAGAATCCAGCTCTACCTCAATTGCAATACGCCCAGATATAAGGTGCAACCCTCCGCTAAATCGGAGAATCGTGGCCAACTCCGCTGCCCGTACTAGCGAATTTCCAGCCGGAGTTCTAGCCAGCTCTTCTTTGATAGCCGCTGTCAAAGCCATTGCTACTCCCTACCCAAGTCCCGGTGCCGAAGCTTGACAGAAATGTCGTCATCTCCCGCCAGACGCCTGGCCAGCTCTCGCGATATGGCGACCGAGCGGTGCTTACCGCCTGTGCAGCCAACTGCGATTGTGGCGAATTTTTTGTTTTCTCTCGTATAGCCCTTGAGGATCTCTCCCAGTGCCGCCATGTAGTTGTCTAAGAATTCCTGCACACCTGGCTGGCTCAGCACGTAATTTGAGACGTCTTCGTCCTCGCCAGTTCGCTTCCTAAGGGAGTCTTGCCAGTGCGGATTTGGAATGAAGCGTGCGTCCAGCACAAGATCTGCGTCTGGCGGAAGCCCATATTTGAAACCGAAGCTCATGACATTTAAACGAAGGAGCTCCGAAGTAGTTGAGAAGGCCTCGGAGACGCGTGCCGTGAGCTGGTGAACATTGAAATCCGTCGTATCAAAGATCACGTCGGCGCTCTCGCGCAGGTTGATCAGCTCGGCTCGCTCGGCCTCTATGCCTTCCAAAATTGTTCCTTCACGCTGCAGCGGGTGAGGCCTGCGCACTGCCTCAAATCGCTTCACGAGCTCGCTATTGCTTGCCTCTAGGAAGAGCACCCGGACCGCAATCTCGCGCTGTCGCAGCTCCTGCACGCGGCCAAGCAATTCCGCAAAGAACTCGCCCCCGCGAACGTCGGTGACTACCGCAATGCGCGGTAACTCAGAGTTGCTCATGGCGAAGAGGTCGCTAATTGGGCCGAGAAGCTGCGGTGGGAGGTTATCGATGACGTACCAGCCCTGGTCCTCCAACGCGTTCCCTACCGTTGAACGACCTGCACCACTCATCCCAGTAACGATGAGGAGCTCTGGTTTCTGCTTTTGTTCCATCTCTCCCTTGCGACGGGTAACAGGTTACTGCTTCGGCGTGTCGGGCGTGTCGCTTTGTTCAGATTCGGTCAAAAATTGCAGGATTTGTCCCCCTAAATTTGTGCTGAAACCCGGCAGCGACGCGATTTCCTCCGCACTTGCCGCTTTGATGCGCTTCAGTGACCCGAACTTCCGTAGTAGTAATCTCACGCGCCTCTCCCCTAGGCCAGGTATTTCTAACAGAGAGCTGGTGATTGACTTCGTGCGCTTTGCTCGCTGCGCGGTAATTGCGAATCGGTGCGCCTCATCGCGGATGCGCTGAAGCAGGAAAAGCTCTTCGCTAGCTCTGGGGAAAATGATCGGGAAATCGCTACCTGTCGTGAATACCTCTTCCAGCCGCTTAGCTAGAGTCGCGACTGTTATCCCTTTTACGCCGCTGTCTTCGAGTGCCCGTTTCGCGGCCCCTAACTGCGGCATGCCGCCGTCGATAAGCAGCAGTGAAGGGCGGTACTTGAATTTCTCGGAGTCGCCTTCCTCGTTCAGATATTTGAGTCTCCGGATAAGCACCTGGTAAATCGACTCCGTGTCATCGGCGGACTCTAGATTGAAGCGTCGGTATTGGTCCTTCTTGGGCAGCCCATCTTCGAACACCACCATTGAACCGACTGTCCCGGTGTTGCCGAGGTGGGAAATGTCGAAACATTCGATCCTCAGTGGCGCCTCTTTCATCTCGAGGGCTCGCTGAAGGCCGGCGAGTGCGTCAGCTCGCGCGGTGAAATCGGAGCTCCGCTTGAGCTTGTAGCTGTGTAGCGCCTGCTCTGCGTTGCGTTGGGCAGTTTTTGCCAAAGCGGCCTTTTCGCCTCTTGCGGGAACGGACACGGTGACATTGGTGCCGCGCAATGACTTCAGCCAAAGCTCCATCTCTGGCGCCTGAGCGGGAAGGGTGGGGACGTAGATGCTTTTCGGGATCTCAGGCGGCTCCGCTCTTCCTCCCGGTGTGTAGAGCTGGTTCAAGAGATACTCGATCAGCTCTTCGTCGCTTCGATCCAGCTCTAGATCCACCACCATCGAACGGTTACCGCGAATGCGACCGCCACGCACCACGAAGATTGAGATGGCGGCATTTAGCTCGTCTCTGGCCAGTCCAATCAGATCCGCATCGGTGCTATCCGATAGCGCGATTGTTGTCTTTTCTAGAACCTTCTCTAGGGCCGCAACGTCATCGCGGTACTGAGCAGCCAACTCAAAATTCTGAGCTTCCGAAGCCTCGATCATTTTCGCCCGCAAGGCAGTCACGTGCTGCTCTGACCCCGAGGCGACAAACTCACCTAGCTTCTTGGCAAGCGACTTGTGTTCCGATTTATCGATGCGACCAACGCAGGGTGCGGAGCATTTTCCAATATCCGCCAGCAGGCATGGCCTTCCGTTCTTCTCGGCGCGTTCATACACGCCCTTAGAGCATGAGCGCACCGGGTAAACCTTGAGCAGTGTGTCGAGCGTCTCGCGCACGGCCCAAGCCTGCGTGTAGGGGCCGAAATACTTGACCCCCCTCAGCTCCCTGTTTCGGGTTATGAATGCTCTCGGCGTCTCCTCGTGCATAGAAATCGCGAGGTAGGGGTATGACTTATCGTCTCTAAACCTAACGTTGAAGGGCGGGTCGTACTGTTTGATCCACTGGAACTCGAGCTGCAGGGCATCGTATTCGGTGTCTACGATTGTCCACTCCACGTCCGCCGCACTGCTGAGCATCCGCTGGGTGCGCTCGTGAAGCTTGCTGAAATTGCCAAAGTAGCTGGTGAGCCGATTTCTGAGGTTTTTTGCCTTACCTACATACAGCACACGCCCGTTGGCATCGAGGAATCGATAGACGCCTGGATCAACCGGAATCTCGGAGGTTCTAGGTCGGAAACTCAACTCCATGGCTAACTCAGCAGTTCGGCTAGGAATTTGCCGGTATGACTTTCTGAAACTTTGGCGACTTTCTCTGGGGTGCCAGTGGCAACCAAAGTGCCTCCACCGCTGCCACCCTCGGGGCCTAGGTCGATGATCCAGTCGGCCGACCGGATAACGTCCAGATTGTGCTCGATCACTATCACGGTGTTGCCCTTGTCAACCAGCGAGGAAAGCACTAGCAGCAATTTGCGAACGTCCTCGAAGTGCAGTCCGGTTGTTGGTTCATCCAAGACATAAATCGTCCTACCGGTTGATCTGCGCTGGAGTTCTGTCGCTAGCTTCACCCGCTGAGCCTCGCCGCCGGATAGCGTGGTGGCACTCTGTCCGAGTCGAACGTAGCCGAGACCTACATCCACGAGGGTGTTTAGGTATCGCGCGATTGAGTTGATCGGAGCAAAGAATTCCGCAGCTTCGCTGATTGGCATGTTGAGGACATCACCGATTGACTTCCCTTTGTATCTCACCTGAAGCGTCTCGCGGTTGTAACGCGCTCCCTTGCACTCCTCGCAAGTGACATATACATCGGGCAAGAAATTCATCTCGATGCGGATAGTGCCGTCACCGGAACATGCCTCACATCGACCGCCCTTGACGTTGAAGGAGAATCGACCCTGCTGATAGCCACGGACCTTAGCCTCCGGGGTCTCTGCGAAGAGTTTACGGATGTGGTCAAAAACACCGGTGTAGGTAGCAGGATTCGAGCGCGGCGTCCTTCCTATCGGGGCCTGGTCCACGTGAACCACCTTGTCCAGCTGGTCGACACCTTCGATGCGTGTGTGCTTGCCGGCAACGCCCTTGGCTCCATTGAGCTTATTTGCCAGAACTTGGTAGAGGACATCATTCACTAGCGAAGACTTGCCGGAGCCACTAACGCCGGTCACGGCGGTCATGACCCCGAGCGGGAACGTTACATCTATGTTTTGAAGATTATTTTCGCGTGCGCCAATGACCTTGATCTTCCGTCCATCGGGCTTGCGACGTTGCTTCGGTGTCTCGATGGCCAGCCGATTTGAGAGGTAGTCGCCAGTGATCGAGTCCCGGTTGTCCAAGATGGCCGCATAGCTTCCGGAGTGGACAACCTCTCCCCCGCCCAAACCGGCCCCGGGGCCGATGTCAACCAGCCAGTCTGCCGCGCGAATGGTGTCTTCATCGTGTTCGACAACCACGAGCGTGTTGCCGAGGTCGCGCAGCCTCAACAACGTCTCGATTAATCTGCGATTGTCCCGCTGATGCAAGCCAATGGAAGGCTCGTCGAGAACGTAAAGAACGCCGGTGAGGCCAGCGCCTATCTGAGTCGCCAGCCTGATGCGCTGCGCCTCGCCTCCGGAGAGCGACCCAGCACTGCGCTCAAGAGACAAATAGTCCAAGCCGACCGCCAGCAAGAATTCAAGACGCGCCCTGATCTCTCTGAGCACCTGCGCGGCAATCTTGGCCTCGCGCTCGGTGAGGGTCAGTGCCTCGAAGAAGTCATGGGCCTTTTGCAATGAAAGCACTGCGACGTCGTGAATCGATTGACCCTGAACCCTGACCGCCAGGACCTCAGGACGCAGCCTTGCTCCGCCGCAAGCGGGGCACGGGACCTCCCTTAGGTATTCGGACCACTTGCCCCGGGCCCAATCGGAATCCGACTCTTGGTATCTGCGCTGCACGTATGGCAGCACACCCTCAAACCCGGACGTGTAACGCATCTCGCGACCATACTTGGAGCGCCAGCGCACCTGGACCTCGAAATTGTTTCCGTTCAGAATTGCGTCCTGGACACTCTGATCCAGCTCCTGCCACGGGGTGTCAAGAGAGAAGTCAAGATCCTTCGAAAGCCCATCGAGAAGCCGCACAAAGTATGAGTAGAGGCCCTTGCCCTGAGTGGACCAAGGGATTATGACACCGTCATTGATAGAAGCGGCGGGATCGCCGACAACCAGTTCGCTATCGACCGCCATCTTCGTGCCTAAGCCGGTGCATTCCGGGCAGGCGCCAAAAGGTGCGTTGAAGGAAAAAGTGCGGGGCTCTATCTCAGTGAGCACTATTTCGTGCTCATTGGGGCAACTGAGCTTCTCGCTGTAGGTGCGCTGCTTGCTATCGTCGACGAAATCAACGATCACCCGGCCATCGGCGAGCTTCAGCGCCGTCTCAACGGAGTCTGTGATGCGGCTAACGGCGTCAGGTTTTGCTACCAGGCGATCCACAACCACAGATATATCGTGCTTGTAGCTCTTTTTCAGTGGCTTCGCCTCGCTCAGTACGACGGTTTCACCGTCAACAACCGCTCGGGCATAGCCCTGGGCCTGCAGCGAGGTGAACAGGTCTTGGAATTCGCCCTTTTTCTGTTGCACGATCGGTGCTAGCAGCTGAAAGCGCGTTCCCTCTGGAAGCTCCAACAGCTGATCCACAATCGCCTGTGGTGATTGCTTTGAGATCGCCTCGTCACACTGCGGGCAGTGCGCGATTCCAATTCGAGCCCAGAGCAGCCTCAGGTAATCGTGAATTTCGGTGATTGTGCCGACCGTGGATCGTGGATTGCGATTGGTGGATTTCTGGTCGATTGAAACCGCGGGAGAAAGACCCTCGATGAAGTCCACATCGGGGCGGTCGACCTGGCCCAAAAATTGCCGAGCGTAGGCACTGAGCGATTCAACATAGCGTCGCTGGCCCTCGGCAAAGATCGTGTCAAATGCAAGCGAGGACTTGCCGGAGCCACTTAGCCCAGTGAACACGATCATTGCATCGCGCGGCAGTTCCAGGTTTACATTTTTCAGATTGTGAACCCGCGCGCCCTTTATCGAAAGTTTGGCGCCTTTTGGGTTCTCGATAATCACCGTAGAAGTCTACGCATGCCCGGCTGCCTCAAGGTTCCTCACCTCTCGCTTTAGCTCAGAAATCTCATCTCGGATCCTGGCGGCCAACTCGAAATTCAGCTCCGCGGCTGCGGCTTTCATCTGAGCATCTAGATCAACAATCGTGTTGACCAATTGCTCTCTGCCGGCCTTTGCGACATCCTTTCGCCCGCGCATAGGTGTCGAGCTACTCTTTCGAGCGGGCTGTTTACTTAGCTGCTCCATGAGCGATTCCGTATCGAGCTCCTCCCGCACCAGTGCATCAGTGATGTCGGCAATCCTCTTGCGAAGAGGCTGCGGGTCGATGCCATTCACCTTGTTGTATTCCAGTTGTTTCTCGCGGCGACGCTCTGTCTCATCGATTGCTCGTCGCATCGAATCTGTGACCTTATCGGCATACATGTGGACCTCGCCCGAAACATTTCTGGCGGCACGTCCGATGGTCTGAATAAGCGAGGTGGTCGAACGCAGGAAGCCTTCCTTGTCGGCATCCAGGATGGCAACGAGGGACACCTCTGGTAGGTCGAGTCCCTCGCGGAGCAGGTTGATGCCAACTAGAACGTCAAAGATTCCTTGGCGCAGCTCACGCAGTAATTCCACGCGGCGAAGCGTGTCGACATCAGAGTGCAGATAGCGAACCCTGATTCCCATTTCGGTCAGGTAGTCGGTCACCTCCTCGGCCAGGCGTTTAGTGAGTGTTGTCACCAGCACACGCTCATCGCGCTCGGTACGCAAACGAATCTGCTCGAGCAGGTCATCGATTTGCCCTTTAGCTGGTTTGACTTCGATCTTGGGGTCTACCAGCCCGGTTGGGCGGATAATCTGCTCCACCGTTCCATCAGCAAGCTCAAGTTCGTAGTCGGCTGGTGTCGCCGAGAGGTAAACCGTCTGGCCGGTTCGCTCTCTGAACTCGTCAAACTTGAGCGGCCTGTTATCGAGCGCGGAAGGAAGTCGGAAGCCAAATTCAACCAGCGTGCGCTTTCGTGAGGCGTCGCCGTTATACATGGCACGTATTTGCGGGATGGTCACGTGCGACTCGTCAACGACGGTTAGAAAATCTTCCGGGAAGTAATCCAACAGACAGGCAGGTGGATCGCCCTGCTCCCTTCCGTCTATGTGACGCGAGTAATTTTCAATTCCTGAGCAGAATCCCAACTCTCGAATCATTTCCAAATCGAATGTGGTGCGCATCTTGATGCGTTGCGCTTCTAGCAGCTTCCCTTGGCGTTCAAGCTCGGTGTAGCGCTGCTCCAGCTCCTCTTCTATTGCCTCTATGGCCTGAGCCATTCGCTCCGCTGGCGCCACGTAGTAGGAAGCCGGGTAGATGGCCACAGAGTCCCGCTCCATCAAAATTTCCCCGGTCAATGGGTGAATGCGGTAGATCTTCTCGATTTCGTCGCCGAAAAACTCGATCCGAGTAGCCTCTTCGTCATAGACGGCGATAACCTCGATGGTGTCGCCCTTTACCCTGAAGTTGCCTCGCACGAATTCGACGTCGTTGCGTTGGTATTGAATCTCGACCAGCCCGCGGATCAGTTCATCCCGATCAATTCGTTGTCCGACTTTGAGCGGAAGCGACTGCGCCAGGTATTCCTTCGGGGCTCCTAGGCCGTAGATGCTCGACACGGTGGCAACAACGATCACATCTCGGCGAGAGAGTAGTGACATGGTGGCCGAGTACCTAAGTCGCTCAACCTCTTCATTAATGGTCGAATCTTTTTCGATAAAGGTATCCGTCTGAGGGACGTAGGCTTCGGGCTGGTAGTAGTCGTAGTAGCTAACGAAATATTCAACGGCGTTATTTGGGAAAAGCTCCCTTAACTCGGAAGCCAACTGTGCTGCGAGTGTCTTATTGTGTGCAATCACGAGCGTTGGGCGCTGAAGCCTCTCCACTAGCCAGGCCGTCGTGGCGGACTTTCCGGTTCCAGTTGCCCCGAGCAGAACAACGTCGCGCTCGCCATTGCGAATTCTCTCTTCCAGTTGGTCTATTGCTTTGGGCTGATCGCCGGAGGGTTTGTATTCGCTTACTACCTCAAAGCGCTCAGTCATTCTGCATCTCCAAACGTGGCATAGATCTCGTCAGCCTGGGCTAGCAGTCGATCCAGCGGGCAATCGGAATCAATAACGGTGTCAGCAATCGCCTCTCGAGCCGCATCCGGCAGCTGGGCTGCAACTCGCGCTTCCGCATCGGATTTGCTCATGCCTCGGATGGTTACCAGTCGGTCGACTCGCACTTCCTCGGGGCAGCTAACCGTGACTACTCGATCAAACTTCAGCGGCGAGCTAACCTCGGCTAGCAGTGGAATGGTGTAGACGACTACACCGCTCGCAGCAGCGGTCCGCGCCTTTGCCTCTTGCTGAACCAATGGGTGAATGATTGCCTCCAGGGCAGCCCGTCTAGCCGGATTACCAAAAATCAAATCGGCCAGTTTGGCCCGGTCTAATTGACCACTGGTATTGAGCACCGAGTCGGAGAATTCATCAACAACTCTCGCCAGCCCCTCGGTTCCTGGGGCCACTACTTGGCGCGCGAGCACATCTGCATCTATTTCGGTTGCTCCTAGTTCTGACCAGCGGGCGGCAACGGTGGATTTTCCGGATCCAATCCCACCGGTAAGTGCTACGAGCATCTATCTAGGATAAAGCGAAACCGGAGGGAATTCTCCCTCCGGTTTGGCAAAGTGTGTCTCGGACTACTTGTCTTCCGAGAGCTTGTCGCGCAGTGCGGCAAGTGACTCGTCGCCCGAAAGGGTTCCTCCATCGGCAGCATCTCCCGCAGATGCGGTTGCTGCCTGCGGTGCTGGAGTGTCAGGAAGCTCGGCCTGCTGCTCACGCATCGCCTTGACCTGCACCTTGTGCAGCTCCCAGCGGGCGTGGGCCTCGGCGTAGTCTGCCTCCCACTTTGCGCGTGCCTCTTCGTAGCCGGCCTTCCACTCGTTGGTCTCTGGGTCGAAGCCCTCTGGGTAACGGTAGTTGCCCTTCTCGTCGTAGTCTGCCTCCATGCCGTAGAGAACTGGGTTGAAGTCGGTTCCCTCTACGTCTAGCTCCTCCATCGCCTGCTTCAGCGATAGCGAGATTCGGCGACGCTCAAGGTCAATGTCGATCAGCTTCACGAATACGTCTTGGTTCACTGTTACAACCTGGTCAGCGTGCTCCAGGTGCTTCGCCGATAGCTCGGAGATGTGTACGAGGCCCTCGATGCCGTCTGCAACGCGGACGAACGCACCGAACGGCACGATCTTGGTGACCTTGCCTGGGATGTACTGCCCGATTGCGTGGGTGCGGGCGAAGACCTGCCATGGGTCTTCCTGGGTTGCCTTCAGCGATAGCGATACGCGCTCGCGGTCGTTATCTACCTCTAGAACCTCTACGGTGACCTCTTGGCCAACCTCGACGACCTCGCTGGCGTGCTCAATGTGCTTCCAGCTCAGCTCTGAAACGTGGACTAGGCCATCTACTCCGCCTAGGTCGATGAAGGCACCGAAGTTCACGATCGAGGAAACGGTACCGGTGCGGATCTGGCCCTTGGCTAGATCGTTCAGCATGGTGCTGCGGTTCTCGCTCTGGCTCTGCTCCAGCAGTGCGCGGCGAGAAAGAACTACGTTGTTGCGGTTCTTGTCCAGCTCGAGAATCTTTGCCTCGACTTCGCTGCCCAGGTAAGGCGCTAGGTCACGAACTCGGCGCATCTCGATAAGAGAAGCGGGTAGGAATCCACGTAGGCCGATGTCAACGATGACACCACCCTTGACGATTTCTATGACGGTTCCCTTGACAACGCCATCGGCTTCCTTGATCTTCTCCACGTCGCCCCAGGCGCGCTCATACTGCGCACGCTTCTTGGAAAGAATCAGGCGGCCTTCCTTGTCTTCCTTCTGTAGAACTAGGGCCTCAATGCTGTCGCCTACCTGCACGACCTCGTTTGGGTCAGCGTCCTGGCGGATGGAAAGTTCGCGAACTGGGATAACGCCCTCGGTCTTGTAGCCGACGTCCAACAGAACTTCGTCGCGGTCAATTCGAACCACGGTTCCGGCGATTAGATCGCCGTCGTTGAAAAATTTGAGAGTTGCCTCGACCGCCTTGAGGAAGTCTTCTTGTGAACCAAAGTCGTTTACTGCAACTTGCTTGGTTTTTGCGGTCGTTTTGCTTGCCATATTTGTGGTTACTCCACTTTGTTTTACTCAGGTCGTGCCTAACCCCAGTGATTCTCTGCGATTTTGGCCCGACGAACGGACAGATTAGATGCCTTTTGGCACCTCGCAAAGCTTAGCGGTATTTCTAGTGTCCCGCTAGGTTCCAGTTGGAACCGATACCCACGTGCACTTCAACTGGCACGGACAGTTTTGCGGTTTGTTCCATGGTTGTCACAGCAAGCTCCCGAACCTGCTCCAGCTCGCCGGGGTAAATCTCGAAAACCAGTTCGTCATGAACCTGCAGCAGCAGTCGCGACTGGACGTTAGCATCGGCCATCTTGGCCGCTATCTCCACCATGGCCAGCTTCATGATGTCTGCGGCGGTTCCCTGGATCGGAGCGTTGAGTGCCGCGCGACGGGCATTTTCACGAACTTGGAATATTTTTGAGTTCAAGTCAGGGAAGGGGCGCCGCCTGCCATAGACAGTCTCGGTGTAGCCCAGGCTCTTGGCGCGCTGGACGACCGTGTCCAGGTAGCGCTTGACGCCGCCGAATCTATCGAAGTAATCGGCCATCAGCTGCTTGGCTTCCGACTTGGAGATACGGAGCTGCCTTGCGAGGCCGAATTCGCTAAGGCCATAAACAAGTCCGTAGCTCATGGCCTTAACCTTGGAGCGCATCTCGCTGGTGACCTCATCTGGCTGAACGTCATAGATTCGCGAACCGACGTAGTTGTGCAGGTCTTCGCCTCGCTGATAAGCATCGATGAGCCCCTCGTCCTCACTCAGGTGTGCCATGATGCGCATTTCGATCTGGGAATAGTCTGCGCTCAGTAGTGTGTCGAAACCCTCCCCGGCAACGAATGCCGACCGCAACTGCGCTCCTCGGGACGATTTAACTGGAATGTTCTGCAAGTTCGGATTCTCGCTACTCAATCTCCCTGTGGACGTTCCGGTTTGCGAGTACGAGGTGTGGATTCGCCCGTCCTGCGCAACCGCCCTGACCAGCGTTTCTGTCATCTGTTTCATCTTTGTCACGTCGCGGTGCGCCAGTAGATGCTCGAGAAAGGGGTGTTCGGTTTGCTCGTAAAGCGTGGCAAGAGCCTCTGCGTTTGTGGAGTAGCCCGTCTTCACGCTTCTGGTTCCCGACATCCCTAGCTCTTCAAAGAGGACTGTCTGAAGCTGCTTTGGGCTCGCAAGGTTAACTTCGTGCCCTATTACCTGATATGCCTTGCTAGCTATTGCATCGGCCTCTGAACTGAGGAGTTCAAATTGCGCTTCGAGGCCGTGTTTGTCCATGGCAATGCCGAAGGCTTCCATCTGGGCCAGCACGGGCGCGGCCGGAAGTTCAATTTCTCGATAGACCCGCTCGCCACCAGCCTTCAGCAAGCGGTCGAGAAGCACGTGTGATATCACGGCATAGCACCAGGCGTTGAGAGATGGGTCACTGTCGGCTAGCAGTTCATTTGGGTCCTGGCGGGGTACATCTATCCCAGCGTGCTGACGAACCAGAGTGTCCACATCCGGGGACTTGGTCAGCGGATCAACGAGGTAGCTAACTAGCAATGCATCGTCTCGCACCCTGCCCAGTTCTATACCGCAGCCAGCAAGGGATTTTTGAAGATCTTTTGCATTCCAGCAGCCAAAGCCGCCGGTTTCAAGAAGCGATTTCAGCTCCTGGACATTCTGCCCATTCCACTGAAGTCGCCGACTAGGGGTTGCTATGCCAAGGCCGACCACTTGCCCCTCCGCAATTTCGACCTCGATGAAACCCTCTTCGACCAGCTCGGCAATCTCGCCAACGGTAGCCAGGGACTTGTCTGGAATTGCTGTTGGCAAACTACTCGGCGACTCGAAGGGATCTGCTGCGAGCGGCGTCTCGTGTTCCTCGTGTTGCACCTTGGCCGAGGCGACACTGTGCTGGGTGCCGTTCGCGCCGCGAAGCTTGATGACGCGGCTAAGCAGCGTTCGGAAGGAAAGCTTGGCAAACACTTCCCGCACCTGCTCCTCGTTAACTGGGCCCAGTTCTAGCTCCTCCACCGAGAAATCAAACTCCAGGTCCCGAACTAGGTGGTTCAATCTGCGATTCCGGACAGCCAGCTCTTGGTTTTCACGCAGTGACTCACCGACCTTGCCCGGTATCTCACTCGCGTTTTCCAAAATCGCTTCGAGTGATCCATACTGCTGAATCCACTTTGCAGCGGTCTTCGGCCCGACGCCGGGAATTCCCCTGAGGTTGTCTGAGGTCTCCCCCACTAAAGCTGCCAGTTCGGGGTATTGACGCGCATGGACTCCGTATTTCTCCAAGACAGCGGCATCGTCCATGCGCTTCAGATTCAACACGCCTTTGACTGGATAAAGAACCGTTGTCGACTCCGTGATTAGCTGAAAGGTGTCTCTATCGCCTGAGACAACCAGCACTCTCATGCCGGCCTGCTCGCCTCTATTCGCGAGCGATGCAATTAGATCGTCTGCTTCATACATTTCGCGCGATACCGAGGTGATGTTCATTGCACTAAGGGCCTCAACCAGCAGTTCGGTTTGACCGATGAACTCCTCGGGTGTCTCACCCCTAGTGCCCTTGTATTCGGGCAGTTCTAGAGTTCGGAAGCTTTCTCGTGAAACGTCGAATGCAACGCAAAGGTGCGTTGGCTTCTCGCCCTCGAGGATGTTCAGCAGCATCGAGATGAATCCATGGATGGCGTTGGTGTGCTGACCAGCCTGATTCTTGAAGTTGTCTGGGTTGAGCGCGTAGAAGGCACGAAATGCTAGGGAATGCCCGTCTATTAGCAGCAGGGTAGGCTGATTTTCACCGCTCATGCGGCTAGCCTACTTGGCGAAAGGTGGTCAGATGCCCGAGAACAAACCGGTGGCTTCCGAGCAGGCGCTCGAAGTCATGAAAGAGCGCGGCCTGGGTGCCCTGGCAGAGCGCATGGGGATCGAACTGGTCGAGCTGAGCGCAGAGCGAGCGGTCGCAACGATGCCGGTTGCTGGTAATACTCAACCAATAGGTCTACTGCACGGCGGTGCCCATGTCGTGCTGGCTGAATCTTTGGGAAGCTTTGCAGCCAACGTCCATGCTCACCCGTGGGGCTTCGCAGTCGGAATAGAGCTAAACGCTTCGCACCACTCGTCCATAACAGATGGAGTTGTAACCGGCACCTGCAGAGCAGTGAAACTCGGAAAAACCCTTACCACCCACGAGATTCAGATGACTGACGAGCAGGGTCGACTGCTCTCCACAGTTCGAATTACGAACCTGCTTCGTCCGAAGCCTTCGGCTCCAGCTGCTCAATAACCGCTTTTGCGACCTGAGCCATTGAAAGCCTGCGATCCATAGACGCCTTCTGGATCCAGCGGAATGCGTCGGGTTCACTCAGCTTCATCTTGCCCATTAGCAGCCCCTTTGCTCGATCCATCAGCTTTCTGGTTTCCAGACGGTCGCCTAGGTCGGCGATCTCTGACTCGAGGGCCATTAGCTCTTCGTGTCTTGCCATAGCTATCTGAATGGCTGGGAGCAAATCGGTTGGCTTGAATGGTTTTGTCACGTAGGCCATGGCTCCAGCCTCGGCTGCTCGTGTAACAAGATCAGCCTGGGAAAAGGCCGTAAGCAAAACGACGGGAATTTTCATCTCCGCAATCTTCTCCGCCGCGCTGATGCCGTCGAGGTTAGGCATCTTGATGTCGGTTACGACCAAATCTGGCTCGTGCTTGGCCGCTAGCGCTATGGCTTCTTCGCCGTCCGATCCCTGAGCCACAACTTCAAAGTTTGCCTCCTCGAGGATTGAGACAACATCCATGCGAATAAGGGCCTCGTCCTCGACGACGACAACTCTCAGGCGATCTTCCATGGCAATACTCTACCTAATCGCCAATCCGATAGACTTTGCGAGCTGGCCGGAATGGCGGAACGGCAGACGCGGAGCACTCAAAATGCTTTGTCCGAAAGGGCGTGTGGGTTCAAATCCCACTTCCGGCACCAAAAATAAACCCCCTCGAACAATCGAGGGGGTTTAGTTCTACTTTGCGTAGCCGGGAGCTGCGGAGTGAACCGCATCGCCCACGCGATGAACGCGAAGGGAATTTGTTGAGCCGGGAATTCCCGGAGGTGAACCGGCAACGATGACTACCTCATCGCCTACTCTCGCCTTGCCGCTTTCCAAAACAATCTCGTCAACCTGCTTGATCATTTCGTCAGTGTGGGTTACTGATTCAACCTTGAATGTGGTTGCGCCCCAGGACAGGGCAAGCTTGCGTCTGACCTCTTCGCTCGGTGTAAACGCGAGCACCGGAATGCGTGAACGCAGGCGGCTAACCCGCTTTAGGGTGTCACCGCTTTCGGTGAAGACGCAGACGTACTTGCTGCCAAGAAGCTCCGCGATTTCTAGAGCGGCGCGAACCACGGCACCGGAGTGGGTGTGGGGCTTTGTACCCAGGGCCGGTATGCGCTCGAGGCCGTTCTCTTCGGTCGATTCAATGATGCGCGCCATGGTGGACACCGTCTCGACTGGATACTCTCCAACCGAGGTCTCTCCCGAAAGCATTAGCGCATCTGCCCCATCGAGGACGGCGTTTGCAACGTCTGATGCCTCTGCACGGGTTGGGCGTGGGCTGGAGATCATGGTCTCTAGCATCTGGGTGGCGACGATTACTGGCTTTGCCCAGCGTCGAGAAAGCTCAACGGCACGTTTCTGAACCAGTGGCACCTGCTCCAGCGGTAGCTCAACTCCGAGGTCGCCGCGAGCAACCATAACTCCGTCGAATGCATCAACGATCTCTTCCAGGGCCGCAACAGCCTGTGGCTTTTCAATCTTGGCGATGACCGGAATGAACCTGCCCTCTTCGCTCATGATCTCGTGCACGCGAATAACGTCCTTCGCGTTGCGAACAAAGCTGAGCGCAATCATGTCGGCGCCGAGCTTCAGAGCCCAGCGCAGATCGCCCTCGTCCTTTTCGCTGAGCGCCGGCACGTTTACGGCCACGCCAGGCAGATTGATCCCCTTGTTGTTCGAGATTGGGCCGCCGATTTCTACGACACACTCGACGCGCGGACCGTCAACTTTTGTTGCACGCAACGCAATTCGACCATCATCAATCAGCAGTGGATCTCCGGACTTCACATCGCCCGGGAGACCCTTGTAAGTCGTTGAGCAAATTGTGGCGTCACCCTCAATCTCCTCGGTGGTGATGGTGAAGGTGTCTCCATCGTTCAGCACTTCACTGCCATTGGCGAAGCGGCCAAGCCGAATTTTTGGTCCTTGGAGGTCAACCAAGATGCCCACCGGACGGTTTAGGTCCTCAGCCGCCTGGCGGATGGTCTTGAAGACTCCCTCGTGGACCGAGTGGTCCCCGTGGGAAAGGTTCATTCGGGCTACGTCTACGCCCGCCTCGATTACGGCCTTCGCCTTTTCGTAGTCACTAACGGCTGGACCGAAAGTCGCAACAATTTTTGCGCGTCTCATTTTATGTTTTGCCTTTTCCTAGCTGTAAACAGCTATCGGTTGGTCTGTTGGCTTGACTGGAAATGGAAGCTCCGTCTCGCCTTGAAGGAATTCATCGATGGCCGCCGCAGCCGCTCGGCCCTCGGCAATGGCCCAAACAACGAGCGAAGCGCCGCGACCTGCGTCACCGGCAACAAACAGGCCATCGCCAGCGTCGTACTTATTGCCTCGCTTTAGATTTCCACGTTCGTCTAGCTCGGTGCCCATCTGGGCAACAATTTCCGCGGATTCGTTGCCTACAAATCCAAGCGATAGTAGAACGAGGTCGGCTGGCAATATTCGCTCAGTGCCGGCCTTAGGAAGTCGCTTGCCGTCCACGAATTCCGTGTCGGCAACCTTGACGCCGGTTACCCGGCCATCCTCCCCGACAAATTCAACGGTTGAGTGCAGGTACTTGCGCACTCCGAATTCTTCGTGAGCGCTCTGGACCTCAAAAAGATTAGGAACCATTGGCCAGGGCATCTCTTCCGTTCTGGCACTCGGGGGCTGCTTGCCAATGGCGAGGGTTGTCACGCTCTTGGCGCCCTGCCTGGTCGCTGTCCCAAGGCAGTCCGCACCGGTGTCACCGCCGCCGAGGATCACGACGTGCTTGCCCTCGGCTACAACCTGATCAGTCACCTCCAGCCCGGAGACCCAGCGATTTGACTGGGTGAGGTATTCCATCGCGAAGTGAACGCCATCCAGCTCACGGCCGGGGACGCTCAGGTCTCTCGGCTTCAACGCACCTGTCGCAATCAAGACCGCGTCGTAGCGACGCCTCAGCTCGTCCCAAGTGATGTCCACGCCGATGTTTACCGATGTGCGGAACTTGGTTCCCTCGGCCTCCATCTGCTCAATTCGCCTATCGATGTGCTGCTTTTCAAGCTTGAAGTCGGGTATGCCGTACCGCAGTAGCCCGCCAATACGGTCATCCCGCTCGTATACCGCCACGGTATGTCCCGCACGGGTTAGCTGCTGAGCAGCCGCAAGGCCCGCCGGTCCAGACCCAACCACCGCAATGGTCTTGTTGGTTAGTCGCTCTGGGACCTGAGGCTGCACATACCCGTTGTCGAACGCATCGTCGATGATGGAGACTTCAATCTCCTTGATGGTGACAGCGGGCTGATTGATTCCCAATACGCAGGCGTCCTCGCACGGTGCCGGGCAGATACGACCGGTGAACTCTGGAAAGTTGTTGGTGGCGTGTAGCCGATCAATCGCCTCGCTGCCGCGGCCTCTGTGGGTTAGATCATTCCACTCGGGAATCAGGTTTCCCAGCGGGCACCCTTGGTGACAAAACGGAATCCCGCAGTCCATGCAGCGCGATGCCTGCCTGGCCACGGTCTCACCATTGCGCTCGGCGTACACCTCTTTCCAGTCCTTGATACGTACCGAAACCGGCCTGCGCGCGGCGGTCTCGCGCTCGGTAACCTTCAAAAAGCCTCTGGGATCAGCCACCTGAAACCTCCAAGATCTGTGTCCACACCTCATCACCGTCCGGCTCGTAGCCAAGCTCTCTTGCCTTTGACTGGATGTCCATTACCCTTGCGAAATCGCGAGGCAGCACTTTGGTGAAATTGGCGAGCTCCGCATCGAAATTCTCCAGCAGTTTCGCCGCTACCACACTTCCGGTCTCCGCCACGTGCTCCTCGAGGGTTCCGCGAAGGGTGACCTTGTCTTCATTACTCAGTTTTCCGAGCGTAATCTCCCCCAGCTGAAGCGCTTCGCGATTCACTCGTGCTTCAGAGAGCTTGTAAACAAATGCCAGACCGCCTGACATGCCGGCTCCAAGATTTATACCTGTCTTCCCGAGAATCACGGCCAATCCACCGGTCATGTATTCCAGAGCGTGATCGCCAACACCCTCGACCACTGCTGTGACACCTGAATTGCGAACAAGGAACCGCTCGCCGACGATGCCGTTGAGGAAGATCTTTCCGCTGGTTGCACCGTAGCCGATCACGTTTCCGGCAATCACGTTTGAGCTGGCCACAAAGCCAGCACCGACAGGTGGGCGAACAACAATGGTTCCACCTGATAATCCCTTGCCGACGTAGTCGTTGCAGTCTCCTTCAACGGTCAGCTTCAAGCCGCGCGGCATAAATGCGCCCAGCGACTGACCGGCGCTGCCACGAAGCCGGAGGTCGATTGTGCCTGGTTCGAGCCCCTGCTCGCCCCATTTTTTGGTCAACTCGTTTCCAAGCATTGTTCCGATCGCTTGGTGAGTGTTGTTGATATCTAACTCCTTCACCATCGGTCGGTTATCCCGTATGGCGGATCCAACCTCTTCAAGAAGCGCGAAGTCGAAGTGGTTCTCCAGCTCGTGATCTTGCTCTGTGGTTCGGTGAAGTGCTGAGTCGGCGCTAATGTCCTTTGCCGCAAAAATTGGGCTCAGGTCTAGGCCATCGGCTTTCCAGTGGTTAATAGCCTTGTTCACGTCAAGCACCTCAACGTGGCCAATGGCCTCCTCCAGGGAGCGGAAACCAAGCTCCGCAAGGTACTCGCGAACTTCTTGAGCCAAGAACTCGAAGAAATTAACAACGTGATCGGCCTGGCCGCGGAAACGTGCTCGAAGGTCTGGATTCTGCGTTGCTACTCCAACCGGACACGTGTCTAGGTGACAGACCCGCATCAGGATGCAGCCCTCAACCACAAGAGGCGCAGTGGCGAAGCCATACTCCTCGGCACCAAGCAGCGCAGCGATCAAAACGTCGCGACCTGTCTTCATCGAACCGTCCACCTGAACCGTGATTCGGTCTCTCAGGCCGTTGAGCAACAGCGTCTGCTGCGTTTCAGCCAGTCCTAGCTCCCAAGGGGTGCCAGCGTGCTTTAGTGAGTTCAACGGCGACGCACCCGTTCCTCCGTCGTGCCCAGAAATGAGCACGACATCGGCCTTAGCCTTGGAAACACCCGCAGCCACAGTTCCCACGCCAAACTGGCTAACCAGCTTCACATGGACTCGGGCATCGCGGTTGGCTCGCTTGAGGTCATAAATCAGTTGCTTCAGGTCCTCAATTGAGTAGATGTCGTGGTGCGGTGGCGGTGAAATCAATCCAACACCTGGAGTTGAGTGCCTTAGCTGGGCGATCCATGGATAGACCTTGTGGGGTGGAAGCTGGCCACCCTCCCCAGGCTTTGCTCCCTGTGCCATCTTGATCTGGATGTCATCGGCGTGGGTCAGATACATGCTCGTGACTCCAAACCGCCCCGAGGCAACCTGCTTAACCGCGGACCTGCGTTCGCTGTCCAGAAGGCGCTCTACTGCCTCACCGCCCTCACCGGTGTTGCTCTTTCCCCCTAAGCGGTTCATGGCAATCGCCAGCACCTCGTGCGCCTCAGGGCTGATCGCTCCCATGGACATAGCCCCGGTGGAGAATCGCTTCACAATCTCGGAGACCGGTTCTACTTCTTCAATTGGAACTTCGGGCCGCACACCCTTTCGTAGCTCGAATAGTCCGCGTAGGGTCATCAGCTGCTGAGCCTGATCATCAACGGCGCTGGTGTACTGCTTGAAGATGTCGTAGCGCTTTTGTCTCGTCGAGTGCTGCAGTTTGAAAATTGTGTCAGGGTTGAACAGGTGCGGTGGGCCTTCGCGGCGCCACTTCATTTCACCACCGACGTCCAGCGGCATGTGTGCCTTGGTGGCGCCCTCGATTGGATATGCAGCCCGGTGGCGCTGCTCGATTTCCAGGTGCAGCACGCCAAGGCCGACTCCACCGAGCTTGGAGGTTGTGCCAGTGAAATAGCGCTCAACCAGCTCCGGCGATAGACCAACGGCCTCAAAGCACTGAGCGCCGGCGTAGCTCGAGACGGTTGAAATGCCCATCTTGCTCATTACTTTGAGCATCCCCTTGCCCAGAGCCTTGATCATGTTCTTCGAGGAGCGCTCCGGAGTTATGCCTTCGATCACACCGGTAACCACCATGTCCTCTGCGGTTTCAAGGGCCAGGTAGGGGTTGATTGCGGAAGCGCCGTAGCCCATCAAGGTCGCCATGTGATGAACGTCGCGAGCATCACCACATTCGACAATTAAGCCGGCCATCATGCGCGTTCCCTTACGAATCAGGTGGTGGTGAATTGCACTGAGGCTTAGCAGCGATGGAATCGGCGCCAGCTCGCGGTTGGAGTCACGGTCCGACAAAATGATGAATGTTGCACCGGCCTCTAGGGCCTCGTCGACCTGTCCGCACATCGCTTCCAGGCGCGCCTCGAGCGCCTTGGCGCCATCGTCTACGCGATAGAGGCCGGAGATGGTCACGGCCTTACCGATGTTGTTGCCACGGTCGATGTACTTTATTCGCGAGAGCTCGTCGTTGCTCAGAATTGGGTAGTCCAACACCATCTGTTTGGCGTGCTCAGGTGCCGCGATCAGCAGATTTCTGACAGGTCCAATGGAGGTGGTCATCGATGTGACGACCTCTTCCCGGATTGCGTCAAGTGGAGGGTTGGTCACCTGCGCGAATTGCTGGGTGAAGTAATCGAACAGTAGTCTCGGGCGCTCCGAAATGGCGGCAATAGGGGTGTCGGTGCCCATTGCTCCGATCGGCTCCTGGCCGGTTTTGGCCATCGGTCCGATGAATTCCTTGAGGTCTTCCTGGGTGTAACCGAAAACACGCTGCCTTCGGATGACTGAAGCGGATGGGTGACGAATGTGCTCACGCTCGGGAAGATCTCTGAGATTGATGCGGCTCTGCTCCAGCCACTCCCCCCAAGGTTCGATGGCAGCCACTTCAGTCTTGATTTGTTCATCCTCGACAATCTCGCCGGCCACGGTGTCGATTAGGAACATCTTGCCAGGCTGCAGCCTGCCCTTTCGAACCACGCGGTCAGAAGGTATCTCGGCAACGCCAATCTCGGAAGCGAGAATGACAAGCCCATCTTCGGTTACGACGAACCTTCCCGGACGCAGTCCATTGCGGTCCAGAGTGGCACCCACTAGGTCGCCGTCTGTAAAGACTACGGCTGCGGGGCCGTCCCAGGGTTCCATAATCATCGAGTGATATTCGAAGAAGTCCTTGAGTTGTGGATCCAGGTCAAGCTGCTTCTCCCAAGCCCCAGGGATCATCATCATCATTGCATGCGGGAGTGAGCGACCGGAGAGGAGCAATACTTCTAGGACTTCATCAAATGTCGCGGAGTCGGAAGCCCCGGGTGTGACAATCGGAAGAAGCTGCTTGATGTCCCCCAGTGCTTCGTGAGCAAGTTGTGACTCGCGCGCGGCCATCCAGTTTGCGTTCCCCTTGACCGTGTTGATCTCGCCGTTGTGGGCGATGAACCGGAACGGATGAGCAAGCGGCCACGATGGGAAGGTATTGGTCGAAAAGCGCGAGTGAACCAGGGCAAGCATCGATTCGAAGCGCTCATCAGAGAGGTCGGGATAGAAGGGCTCAAGCTGGAGCGTGGTTACCATGCCCTTGTAGACGATTGTCTTGCTGGATAGCGATGGGTGGTAGAGCCCAATTTCGCGCTCGCTGCGCTTACGCAACCTGAACAGCTGCCGCTCCAGCTCTAATCCTGTCGCCTGTCCTCCTACGAACACCTGCTCGATAACCGGCATCGCAGCTCTGGCTAGATCTCCAAGGACTTCAGGGTTGGTAGGTGGGGTGCGCCAGCCAAGGACTTCGAGCCCCTCAGACTTGGCGATCTTGGCGAATGCCTTCTTGTCCTCGGCCGATCGCTCCTCATCAAGGAAAACAATGCCCGCTCCATACTGTCCGACCTCTGGTAAGTCAAAGTCAACAACCTCGGAAAAGAAGCGGTGGGGCATTTGAACCAGAATTCCGGCTCCGTCGCCTGTTCCGGCATCCGAGCCGACCGCGCCGCGATGCTCCAGGTTGCGAAGCGATCCAAGGGCCATGTCAACGATGTCGTGCCCCGGGGTCCCGCGCAGGGTTGCAACCATCGCCAATCCGCAGGCATCGCGCTCTGCACTGGGGTCGTAGAGACCCTGCGCCTCCGGTGAGGCCGAGAAGCGCTGATACGGCGAAACGGACATGCCAACTCCAATCAAGATTGTTAGTTGGGACATCATTGGCCCACAAGTAGATGAATCTAAGCTTCAGCCGAGTTTATCGGCGCTGGTTACTTCTGTGTGCGCTCTGCAGGTTCTCTGCCAGCGGTCCAGATTGAAGGTTCTGCACCAGGGTGTCGGCGTCCTTGAACCAAAACAATCAGAAGCCCAATTGTAAGGCCAATTAGTGCCGACCAGATGTTAATTCGTAGACCGAAGATAATTTCACTTGGGTCGATTCTGATGCTTTCGATCCACATGCGGCCAACCGAGTACACGGCAAGATACAAGCCGAACACCCGGCCCCACTGCAGGTTTAGTCTCGAGGCAAGGTAGAGGATGGCCATCGCCCCAATTAAGTTCCACAGCATTTCATACAGAAACGTGGGGTGGAAGGTAAGACCCTCCGGCAATCCGATTGGATAGGCAGGGTTCGTGCTATCAATCTCGAGGCCCCATGGAAGAGTAGTTGGCAGTCCGAAAAGCTCCTGGTTGAAGTAGTTTCCTAAACGCCCGATGCCCTGAGCAATCAGTATGCCCGGCGCCATAGCATCGGCGACGCTGAGAAACTTCAGACCGAGGCTACGGGTGGCCAAGTAGACACCGAGTCCACCGAAGATTAGGGCACCGTATATTGCGAGCCCGCCCTCCCAGATCTTGAATACATCCAGCAGATCCGCGCCCTCGTAGAAATAGTCATCGGGGTGCGTTGCAACATGGAAAATCCGCCCGCCGGCAATTCCGAATGGCACGGCCCAAAGCGCGATGTCGAGCATTGTCCCGCGCTCTGCACCTCGCTTGGCCAGACGGTGATCGGCAAGCAGGGTGGCGACCAGAATGCCTAGAAGAATAAACAGGGCGTAAAAGTGAATTCGCGCAAAGCCAAGGTCTATGTAAGAGATTTCTGGAGACGGAATGCTCGTCAAAAAATGCATCTGGCTATCCTAACCCGCCAGCTAGCTCCCGAGTCTTCCCGACCAAACCATCGAGCCCAGCGTCCTCGTATGCCTTGATGATGGCGGTTCCAACAATCGCGCCGTGGGAGTAGCTGTTGACTTCTCTCACCTGATCTGCCGTTGATACACCAACACCAACGCATGCCGGGACATCTGAGCAGTCACGAACAGCCTCTACAACTTCGCGGGCGAGCCGATCGAGTTCCGTGCGCTCGCCGGTTATGCCCATTGTGGAAACCGCGTACGCGAAGCCGCGAGAGCTATTGGTGTTCGCTTGCACACGTTCCACGGAGCTGCTGGGTGCTACCAGGAACACTCGATCAAGATCTAAGTCTGAGGACACCTCCAGCCAGGTGCCGGCTTCATCTGGAATCAGATCTGGGGTTATCATCCCCTGCGCGCCGGCCGCGCGTAGGCTCTCGGCGAATTTGCGCTCACCAAAGCGCATCACGGGGTTCCAGTAGCTCATCACTAGCAGAGGTGTATCTACCTCCGCCCGAACACCCTTGATGACGTCGAAAAGTTGAGTTAGCTTGAAGCCATTTGCGAGTGCCTGCTCGGTGGCTTTCTGGATAACAACACCATCCATCACCGGATCAGAGTAGGGAACTCCAATCTCAAGCACGTCACATCCATTCTTAGCCATGGCCACCAGGGCTTCAATGGAGTCCTCGACGGTCGGGTAGCCCGCGGGGAAATAGCCAATCAATGAGCCTCGGTTCGCGGCTTTGTTGTCCCTCAGGGTTTTCTCTACGCTAATCAATTACTCCCCCAGCAATCCGAAGTAGTGGCCGGCGGTCTCCATGTCCTTGTCTCCCCTACCAGAGAGATTGATCAAGATCGAACCACCGGCTGGAACCTTGTCCAGGATTAGCGGAAGCCCGCCAAGTGCGTGGGCTGTTTCAATTGCGGGAATGATGCCCTCAGTCCTGCTCAGAAGTCGCATGGCCTCCATGGCCTGAGCGTCAGTAACGCCGACATACTGCGCTCGGCCGAGATCCTTGAGCCACGAGTGTTCGGGCCCGACGCCGGGATAGTCTAGGCCGGCCGATATCGAGTGCGACTCCATCGTTTGGCCATCCTCGTCCTGCAGCATGTAGGTCTTCGCCCCGTGGAGCACCCCTGGAACACCGCGGTTCAAGGTCGCCGCGTGCTTGGGGGTGTCCACCCCGTCACCGGCTGCCTCAAAGCCGAAAAGGTCAACGCCATCGTCATCCAAGAAGGCATGGAAAATGCCAATAGCGTTTGAGCCACCGCCGACGCAGGCCGCAACCGCATCGGGCAGTTGGCCGGTTTGCTCAAGCATCTGCTCTCGTGCTTCGGTGCCAATTACCGAATGAAAATCGCGCACCATTGTCGGAAAGGGGTGTGGCCCGGCGACTGTGCCGAGGAGGTAGTGGGTGTCCGCAACGTTTGCCACCCAGTCCCTGAGTGCTTCGTTGATGGCGTCCTTGAGAGTGCGCGAGCCAGTCTTCACTGCAACAACTTCTGCACCGAGTAGCTTCATTCTCGCTACGTTCAGCGCCTGACGCTCGGTGTCCACCTCGCCCATGTAGACGACGCACTCTAGGCCGAAATAGGCTGCCGCCGTGGCCGACGCAACACCGTGCTGACCTGCTCCAGTTTCGGCGATAATCCGCTTCTTGCCCATGCGTTTTGCCAACAAGGCCTGGCCCATGACGTTGTTAATCTTGTGGCTGCCGGTGTGGTTCAAATCCTCACGCTTGAGGAAAATGCGGACGTCACCAATGTGGGAGGCGAAGCGCTGAGCCTCAGTAATGATGGAAGGCCTACCGGTGTATTCGCGATGCAGCTGGTCGAGCTCCAGCTGAAAATTCGGATCCGATTTTGCCGCTTGGTAGGTCTGCTCCAGCTCGTCGAGCGCCGCGATTAGCGGTTCGGGGACAAAGCGACCACCAAAGTCGCCAAAGTATGGACCGACCTGCGATTTCAGTTGGGATGGCATGGGTAAATCCTAAGAGACCGAAACAATCTGGGGAATCAAAGATGAGTAATCACCTGTCACGAGCGCCTCACCAACCAGCACTACATCCGCGCCGCTGTCTCGGTAGCGCCGGACGTCATCAATTTGCTTGACTGAAGATTCGGCTACTCGGATGCTCTCTTTGGGTAGCCGGTTCGCCATCTTCTCAAAAAGCCCGATGTCCGTCTCGAAGGTTTGCAGGTTTCGAGTGTTTATTCCAATCAGTTTGGAATTGACCGCCGCAGCCACATCTATCTCGGCTTCGGAGTGGGTCTCCACGAGTACTGAGAGGCCAATTGATTCTGCGAAATCGTACAGCTGGCGGAATTTCTCTGGGGATAGGTGCGCCAGGATGAGCAGCACCATCGAGGCTCCTGCGACCTTAGCCTCCAGGATTTGATATTCAGTTGAAATGAAATCCTTGCGCAGCGTGGGGATGCTCACCGCAGAGCTGACAGATTCAAGGTCTTGAAGTGACCCCTTGAAGCCTGTGCGCTCCGTCAATACCGAAATTGCATGCGCACCCGCTTTTTCGTAGCCAAGGGCATGGCCCGCAGGATCGGTGATTCTCGCCAAATCGCCGCGAGAGGGGCTGGCACGCTTTATCTCGGCAATGAGCTTGATATGTGATGTGCGGGCCAGTGCTCGATACGCGTCTACGGGCTCAGGAGTGGCCGATGCCCTCGCGGCAAGCACCTTGTGGGAGATCTCACGCTCCCGGGCTGCGCTGTCCTTTGCTGCGGCCTCGAAAAGACGCGTCAGCACTAGTGCGACTTAGATTTTTCGCCGCCGACCCCATAGCCTGCTCGCTTCAGGGCATAGCCAACAACTGGACCGACAGCCGCTAGAGCAGCCGACGCCCACACAACAGGCGCGTTGTCGAGGAAGAAGAACAGCGTTCCGATGGTGAATGCCGCCGTGACAATACCTACAGTTGTCCATGCTGCGACTGAGTTGCCGTGGCCTGGGTCATCTGTTCCGTGCGTCATTTATGCTCCTCGTTGGTGTTGATCCAAGTTTAGTAGCTGCTAGGCCTGCTCGTCCCAAATGTTGCGTGGGTCATCCGAATCCTCTGCCGCTCGGTCTGTTGAGTGGCGTGATTCCAACCTTTTCGTGCCTGCCCACAACAGGGCTGCGGTGCCCACAATTCCGGTCACCGCAAACATAGTTGGGAACACTGACCGCTCAATCTCCCCATAGCCACCAACGAGGCCAGTGGCCTTCTCCTGAAGGTTGATAACGGCAACTGAGCCAGCAAAGTCTAGAAATAGCGTGCTGACAGAGGCAGTTGCCACCAATAGCGCAGCGAAAGTCAAGAGCGATCTGGGCATTCTGCCGTAGAGCGAAATAAGGGCCAACAAGATAACAACCGGAGGCAGAACGGCAAGCGTTCTGTTCAGCTCAGTTCCGGAGAGGGAGCTACCTGCCGTGCTAATCCAGCTGGGAAGTAGCATCACCCACCACAGCCCCAGCACCGGCAGCGCCAGCAGTGTGTGTTTACGCACTGGAATCCATTGCGTTTGCGGCGGCTACAGACCGAAGGACGACCGAGGCCTTTGCCAGGGTCTCTTCAAGCTCGTTCTTGGGGATTGAATCAAGAACGATGCCGGCACCAGCCTGGATGTAGGCCTTGCCGTCCCTGACCAAAGCGGTGCGAATAGCTATGGCCAGATCGGAGTTGCCCTGGAAATCGAAATAACCAACCACGCCACCGAAAAGCCCTCGATAGCGATCTTCGAGCTCCTGGATGATTTCCAATGCGCGCGGCTTTGGTGCACCGCTCAGCGTGCCGGCAGGGAATGTGGCCAGCATTGCGTCAACAGCGGTAGTGCCTGGCCGTAGCGCGCCCTCCACCGTGGAAACCAGGTGCATGATGTGGCTGAACCGGTGTATCTGCATGAATTCGCTTACCTCAAGAGTTCCTGGATCGCACACCTTGAGCAGGTCATTACGGGCCAGGTCAACAAGCATGAGATGCTCGGAGCGTTCCTTCTCATCCGCCAAAAGTTCGTTCGCGAGCTCTATGTCTTCGTTGGCGCTTCGTCCTCGGGGTCGCGACCCGGCAATGGGGTGGGTGATCGCCTTGTTACCGCTGACCTTGACGAGCGCCTCCGGTGAGGAGCCGACGATTGAAAATTCGCCTAACTTGTCCTCCCAGCGGGTCAGGTACATGTACGGACTCGGATTCACCGCGCGTAGCGCGCGGTAAACACTCAAAGCGTCGGTCTCAATCTCTTGCACGAACCGCTGCGAAATAACGACCTGGAAAACATCGCCAATTCGCACGTACTCCTGTGCCGAGGTCACTTTGTCTAGGAAATCTTCAGGCTCTGTTTCCCTTTCAAATTCAGGCTCGGGCCACTGTGGTTCCGTGATGATCGACTCGGTAGGTCTGCGAATTTCCTGCTCCAGTCGATCAAGCTCGGAATTGGCTCCCGCAAGCTTGTCACTGAGGGCACCGCCCTCCACAAAAATAACGCTCACCAGAATTAGCTCGCTCTTTTGGTGATCGAGCACCACTAGTGACGAAAACTGGTTGAAGCCAAACAACGGTAGCGAATAGCTCTGGCTCTTTTGCTCTGGCAGGTTCTCCAATAGGCCAACCAGACCCCAGCTAATGAAGCCAACCAGGCCTGAGTTGAGTGGGAAATCACTGGGCGCCGAGCGCCACCGCGACTGCATTTGTCTTAGCGCGTCAATCGGATCGCTGGCCAGCTCCCCATCGGGCAGCGGAGCGTTTTCAGAAATCCATTCGGCCTGCTCATTGGCCATGAGGTTTCCGCGCGAGCCGACTCCAACAAACGAGTAGCGTCCCCAAACTCCCTGTTCTGCCGATTCCAAGAGGAACGTGCCGGGACGCGTGCCACACAGCTTTTGATAGATGCCAAGTGGAGTTTCGGTCCCGCTGAAGAGCCGCCGGACAACAGGGATGACGTTATAGCTCTCGGCGAGTTTTTCCAACTCATTCAGTTCCATGCGGCTCCTCAAAGCAGCTGGTGCTGCCGGTGTGGCAGGTGGGCCCGACAGGCTCGACGAGAGCCAGCACCGCGTCAGAATCGCAATCCGAATAGAGGCCAATAAGGTTTAGGAAGTTTCCGCTTGTTTCCCCCTTTAGCCACCGTTGCTCACGCGATCGCGAGTAAAACACAAGCCTTCCTATGCTGAAAGATTCCTCTAGGCAGCTCCTATTGGAATAGCCCAGCATTAGCACTCGCTTAGTGTTGGCGTCCTGCACAATCACTGGAACCAGTCCCGCGCCATCAAAGACGACCGATTCCAAATCAAGCTGCCTCATCGGACCTCCAAACCTCTGCTCCTTAGCGCACTCTTTACCTCTGAGATTGCAATGCTACCCTCGTGGAAAACACTGGCTGCGAGCAGGGCATCAGCACCGGCAAGGGCCGCATCGACGAAGTGCTCTATCGACCCCGCTCCCCCGGACGCAATCACGGGCACCTTCGATATCTCTCGAACCTTCTCGATAAGGGGAAGGTCGAAGCCATCACGCGTGCCATCGGCATCGATGGAATTGACCAAGAGTTCTCCGGCGCCTAGATCCTGGACCTTGCGAATCCATTCCATTGCATCCAGGTCGGTTAGAACCCGACCCCCGACCTTAGTGACACCAAAACCACTGGGGGTGTCGGCACGCTTCAAATCCAACGAGATAACGAGAACTTGCGCGCCGTGCACCGAAGAGATCTCCGAGAGTAGCGCCGGATTATCAATCCCGGCAGAGCCGACGGATATCTTGTCGGCTCCTGCGGCCAAGAGCCGATCAACGTCCTCAACGCTGCGGATGCCACCACCCACGGTAAGGGGGATGTAAACCTGCTCTGCGCAACTGGTAACTACCCCACGCATAGTCTCTCGGGCTTCGCTGGTTGCCGTGACATCGAGGAACGTGAGCTCGTCTGCTCCGGCAACGTAGTATCGCTTTGCTAGTTCAACAGGATCGCCACTATCGCGTAGGTTCTCGAAGTTGACCCCCTTGACGACTCGTCCATCTGCTACGTCCAGACAAGGGATGACTCTGATTGCCGGCATTAGATTCGGGCAGCGTGAATTGCCGATACGAGAATTGCTCTAGCGCCCAGGTCATGCAGCTCATCCATGACGCGATTAGTCTCTGCGCTCGGCACCAGCGCCCGCACGGCAACCCAGTTGGGGTCGGCTAAGGGTGAGATTGTGGGCGATTCGATGCCTGGACTCACCTTGGTGGCGGCTTCGACAAGCTCCTTCGGGCAGTCGTAGTCAAAGATCACGTATTCGCGCGCAACGATTACCCCGTTTAGCCTTCTTAGCAGCGTGTTTACCTCGGCCTGCTTGCCGGGCGACACGATTAGTCGTGCCGTAGAGGTCAGAATGGTTGGGCCAAACACTCGCAGTCCAGCTTTACGCAGGGTGTTTCCGGTCGACACTACATCGGCCACAACATCGGCAACCCCTAGCCGAATTGCGCTTTCGACGGCCCCGTCGAGAGAGACTATGTCTGCAGTGATTCCCTGTTCGCTAAGGTAGTCGGCCATCAGGTTTGGATATGCCGTCGCAACTCGTGCACCGTCGATGTCTGCAAGCGAGTTATAGGTGGATTCGACTTGAGCGGCAAACCTAAAGGTCGAACCCCCGAATCCAAGGTCAGCAAGTTCGACGGCCGAAGACCGTGAGTCTCTGAGCAGATCAAGCCCGGTTAGTCCGGCGTCCAGTGATCCAGAGCCGACGTAGGTTGCTATGTCTCGGGGCCTTAGGTAGAAAAACTCCACGTGATTAACCTCGTCAACAAGGTGTAGCTCAGCGCTGTCCCGGCGGGTGGCATACCCGGCCTCCTTGAGCATCGAAATGGCGCTTTCGGAGAGTATGCCCTTATTCGGAACGGCGACGCGCAGCATTAGAGAGCCCTTTCGATCTGCTCGAGCTTGATTCCCCTGGCAAGCAGAATCAGCTGTAAGTGGTAAATCAACTGGGAAGCCTCGAGCGCGACCTGCTCGTCCGATTCATACTCCGCTGCCATCCAAAGTTCGGCAGCCTCCTCAACAACCTTTTTTCCAATCGCATGCACACCCTGATCCAGCATCGCTACCGTGTTGGAGTCTTGAGGGCGGGACTGTGCTTTTTCAGACAGCTCCTGAAAAAGAGATTCAAAGGATTTCATGCCCTATAGGTTACCGATTGTTCAGCCCGGCCACCGCTGCCTTGCGCAACACTTCAATCTGTTTGGTTCTATCTGGTGCGCTGAAAACCGCCGAGCCTGCTACGAAACTGTCTGCGCCTAGCCTCGCTAGCTCACTCACGTTCAGCTCCGTGACGCCACCATCAACCTGCAGCATGATCTTCTTCCCAGCGGCTTCGATTGCCTTTGCGGCCTCGGCGATTTTGGGCAGTGTCTCCTGCAACAGTGGCTGACCACCAAAGCCTGGCTCCACTGTCATTATTAGCAGCATGTCCAGCTCGGCGAGCAGATCCATCGCCTCGCTGACCGGGGTCTTGGGTTTGATAGCCGCCGCGGCTTTGCTTCCGCTCGCGCGAAGGTTTCTGGCCAACTGTTTCGGATTTTTCGAAGCTTCGACGTGGAAGGTGACTGAGTCAACTCCCAAATCTGCGTACTTAGGGCCCTCAATATCGACATTCTCAATCATCAAGTGAACGTCGATTGGAATTGGTGAAACCTGTTGCAGTCGCTCTACGACCGGCAAGCCAAAAGTCAAATTTGGCACAAAGTGGTTATCCATGACATCGACGTGCGCGGAGTCCGCACTGGAAATGCTGTTCAACTCTTCACCAAACTTCGCGAAGTCTGCGGAGAGAATCGACGGATGAATACGCACGCTACAAGCCTATTTCTTTCTCAGCGCCGCCATGAACATCGCGTCGGTACCGTGCAGGTGTGTCCACAGCTGAACACTCTTCCGCGCAGTGTTCAGCTCCAGTTGCGGCGATATGGCTGCGATTGCCACGGGCAGGGCCATCAGCTCCAAGCCCGGGTGCCGATCGAGTGCCGCTGAGATCTGCCCATTTGTCTCGGAAATCACTGGAGTGCAGGTTGAATAGAGCAGCACTCCCCCTGACCGAAGGGAGTTCACGGCCGCATCTATAAGCTCCTCTTGGGTCTTCAGAAGTCCCTGAAGATGATCGGGTTGCTTTCGCCAGCGAGACTCGGGTTTTCTGCGCAGCGATCCAAGCCCCGAGCAGGGCGCGTCCAATAGAACGCCATCAAACCTGTTTTCCTCCGCCTCTTGCCCCTTCGCAACCAAAATGCTGCTCCGGCTATCTGGCCCCAGGGCCTGTCGCACCAGTTCAGCGCGCTTTGCATTCGGCTCCATGCATGTCAGCGAACCGGACTCTAAACCGGCCTGCAGGACAGCTGACTTGCCGCCTGGGCCAGAACACATGTCGAGCAAGTCCCCCTGATGCCCCACCAGTTCGAGCAGCGCTATAGCAACAATTTGGGAACCTTGATCCTGGACGCGGACCGACTTTGAGAGGTAACTTTCCGGGTTGCCCTGCAGCAGAAAGCCCCTTGGTGAAGCCGTACCCTTTGCAAGGCCAGCTGCGGCTAGGGATTCGCTGGCAGCTTGGTCAAGCGCTATAAGGTTTATTTCTGGAGTTTCGTTGTTTGCTCTCAGCAGGTCCTCCAGGCCCTCTTCTCGGCCATCCAGTCTTAGCGCCGCCTCGAGTGCGTGCACTATCCACTCGGGGTGCGAGTGCCGAATGGAGAGCTCTGCCCGAGCCTCTATTTCGTCGGTGAGCTGATCTAAAAGTTGTTCAAGACCGCTTCGCTGTGCGTTGCGCAGAACTGCGTTAGCAAGACCGGCTGCCTTCGGTTCGACCCGCTTCACCAGCTCTACGGTCTCATGGATCGCCGCGTGTGGCGGTATGCGCATTCGAAATAGTTGGTGGAGGCCAAGTCGCAACGCGACTCTTAGGCGATCGGTCAGCTCTCTGGACGAGGTTATGTTGTCAATGATGGCGTCGTACTGCAGCTGCCAGCGGAGCGCACCGTAGCTCAACTCTTGAATAAGTCCGCGCTCAGCCTCTGGCACTTGCTCCCGGCGAAGCAGTGATGGCAGCAGAAGGTTTACGTAGCTATCACCTTCGATGACGCGCAGCAGCAGGCGATGGGCGATATCGCGAGAGTTAGTCAAGACGAAGGCCCTTTCCATGACCGCGAACCCAGTCACTAGCGGACATAGCCCGCTTGCCAGCTGGCTGAACCTCGATTAGCTCAAGACGAGTCCCTTGACCGCAGACAACAAGTGGCCGGTCTCCACTGAGCTCAATCTGTCCAAAATCCGAGGGAACATCGGCGAGTGCGTCCCAGTTTGTGGCTCCCAGCGATTTTGCTTGCAAGATTCGAATGGCTTGGCCGCCAGATTCGGCCCATGCCATCGGCTCTGGATTCAGCGCCATTACGAAACGTTGCAATTCGTCCGAAGTCTTGCTGAAGTCCAGCCTCGCCTCGTGTCTGCCAATTTTCGGCGCGAGTGTTGCCGCACCTGATTGCGGGCGAGCAATTAGCTCGGTCTGCAGGAGCTCAAGCAGCTTGTCTGTCCCTTGCGTTGTTAGCACCTGAAGCAGCTTGCCGCAGCTTTGGTCCTCCGGCAGCTCGAGTGGTTCCACATGCAGTACGGGACCGGTGTCCATGCCCTCATCAATCTGAAAGATCGTGAAGCCTTGACCCACACCGCTAATCATTGAGTGCTGCAATGGAGTGGCCCCGCGCCAGTTCGGAAGTGTCGAAAAATGCAAGTTCAGCCAGGGGAAAAGCTGCAAGGCAGAAGCCGGAAGTAGCGCACCGTAGGCGAGAACCACCGCTAGCTCGGCCCCAGAGGATTCCAGTTGGGTCTGCTCGTTGGGCCCAATTCGCTTTGTCTTGATGATCGGAATCTTGAGACGCTCGGCCTCCTGTGCGACCGGGGTCGGGGTCAAAATTCGCTTTCTGCCGACTGGAGAATCGGGCATTGTCAGCACCATAACGATCTCATGGTGCTTAGATACCTCGCGCAGAGCAGAGGCTGCTATTTCGGGCGATCCGGCAAAAACTATCTTCACATCAACTCCTAGGCAATACCCAAATCATCCATTGCAATCTTCAGGCCGCGCTGCTTACCGCTCGCAGTTTCCCGCGCGGAGGCTGCAAGTGCCACTGCTCGCAGCCTTCTAGCCAGCTCCTGTCCCGAGTTGTAGCTAAATGTAACGGTAGCCGTTTCACTGATCGGGCCAATAGTTCGCAGGATGAGGTCGCTGATTTCTGCCAACGCCGCCCCAACTACCGATGCGCTGCCGGTCAGCGTCAGACACCTGACGGCAGGCGGCAATCCCAGCTGCTTCGCCTCGGCAAGCGACTGTGCTGCGATCTCGCGGTGACGCCAGAGGGAGAGCGGTTGCCCCAGCTCTGCACCGAGTCCAGAAATCACGATGCGACCCTCTGGGTTGACCAGCGTCATGGCTTCGGTCCAGTCTCTCAGCGCCAACTGCTCCGCCTGCAGCGACTGCGCGGATAGCCAGACATCTGGATCCAGCACCAAAAGGGCCGAGTAGCCGCCTGGAATTCTTGGTGCGCTGCCAGGTGTAGCAATCAAGATTTGGTTAGGCCTTCCAACCGATGCTGGTTGCTTGTCTGCTGTGGCCTCCATTACGGCAGCGTTTGGGAACGCCTTGCCTAGTTCGGCGACAGTCCTACCGGAAGCCTTTCGGCCCGGTCGAAATGATCTTGCCTTGCAGGCCTGACACTCGGTGTGCACTAGCCCACAGGCTCGGCAGCTAAATACCTCCTGCTTGGGCTCCCATATGAAACCGCCACAACTGCAACGC
>Ga0181577_10000216_pt1 | contig 45014 bp, 41 predicted proteins | sample 101ome_21_FD_132468 | JGI IMG/M metagenome (GOLD analysis project Ga0181577, IMG submission 132468) | Coastal salt marsh microbial communities from the Groves Creek Marsh, Skidaway Island, Georgia - 101413BT metaG (megahit assembly) | ecosystem: Environmental > Aquatic > Marine > Intertidal...
CTGACCGTCGACGAGGCGGTGTCGGCGGCTGAGGCGGCCGGCTATCCGGTCGTCGTGAAGGCCCAGGTGCAGGTCGGCGGCCGAGGCAAGGCCGGGGGTATCAAGCTGGCTGCCGATGCCGACGAGGTCCGTCTCCACGCTGGGGACATCCTCGGCATGGACATCAAGGGGCACGTCGTCGAGCGTCTCTGGGTCGAGAACGCCTCCGACATCGACGAGGAGTACTACGCCAGTTTCACGCTCGATCGCGGTGCGAAGAAACACCTGCTGATGCTGTCCGCGCAGGGTGGGGTCGAGATCGAGGCGGTGGCCGAGTCCGATCCCGATGCCATCGTGAAGCTCCACATCGATCCGGTCGACGGGCTCGACCTTGCGACGGCGCGTCAGGCGGCCGTCGACGCGAAACTGCCGGAGCGCGCTCTCGATGGGGCCGCTGACATCCTGGTGAAGCTCTATCGCTGCTTCACCGAAGGGGACTGCGATCTCGCGGAGATCAACCCGCTCATCCTCAAGCCGACCGGCGAGGTGCACGCGCTCGACGCCAAGGTGAGCCTGGACGCGAACGCCTCGTTCCGTCATCCCGAGTGGGAGGCCTACGCGGCCACCGAGATCCTCGACGACCGCGAGCAGCTCGCCAAGCAGAACGGCCTGCAGTACATCGGTCTGGACGGAACCGTCGGGATCATCGCCAACGGCGCCGGCTTGGCCATGTCGACGCTCGACGTCGTCAACCAGGTCGGTGGAACGGCGGCCAACTTCCTCGACATCGGGGGAGGGGCGAACGCCGACGTGATGGCCGCCGCGCTCGAGGTGATCAATTTCGATCAGGAGGTGCGGTCGATCTTCATCAACATCTTCGGTGGCATCACCCGAGGTGAGGAGGTCGCCAAGGGGATCGTCGAGGCGCTCGGCCGGGTGGAGCTCCGCGCGCCGATCGTGATCCGCCTCGATGGCACCAATGCCGAGGAGGGTCGACGCATCCTCGCCGAGGCCGGGATCCCGGAGTCACGTCTGCGCTCCGAGCCGACCATGCTCGACGCCGCCCGCGCGGCCGTGGCCCTCGCTGGCCAGAACTGATCCGAACCGCCAAGGAGAACTGCGAGCCAACATGTCGATCTTCGTCAACTCAGACACCAAGGTCATCGTCCAGGGACTGACCGGCGGCCAGGGCAAGTACCACGGCCTGCGGAACCGCGACTACGGAACCAACATCGTCGCGGGCGTCACCCCCGGCAAGGGCGGCCAGGACGTCGAGGGCATCCCGGTGTTCGACTCCGTCGCCGATGCTGTCGCCGCGACCGGGGCCGACGCCTCCTTCGTGGCGGTGCCGCCCAAGGCCGCGCCAGCGGCGATCCTCGAGGCGGCCTCCGCTGGCGTCGGCTTCGTGGTCTGCATCACCGAGGGGATCCCCGCCCAGGACGAGGCGCGGGTCTACAACACGCTGGTCCGCGACCATCCCGGTACGCGCCTGCTCGGGCCGAACTGCCCGGGCATCATCAGCCCCGGCAAGTGCAATATCGGGATCACCGCGGGCGAGATCGCTCTGCCTCCGAGCGCTGACGGGCCCAACGTGGGCATCGTGAGTCGCTCGGGAACGCTCACCTATCAGGCGCTCCACGAGCTGAAGGAGAAGGGGATCGGCGTGTCGACCTGCGTCGGCATCGGCGGCGACCCCGTGCCGGGCACCAACTTCATCGACTGCCTCCGCGAGTTCGAGGCCGACCCCGAGACCCACGCGGTCATCATGATCGGCGAGATCGGCGGATCGGCCGAGGAGGAGGCGGCAGAGTTCATCGCGGCCAACGTCTCGAAGCCGATGAGCGCCTACATCGCCGGTGTGACGGCTCCCGCCGGCAAGAAGATGGGACACGCCGGCGCGATCGTCTCCGGTGGCAAGGGAACCGCGCAGGGCAAGATGGAGGCCCTCGCGGCTGCCGGTGTCCGGGTCGGTCAGAACCCGACGGAGGCCGGGGAACTCATGGCCGAGATCGTCGCCTCGCTCTGAGTCGCCCCGCACGACGGGCGTGCCGGTTGCTCGTACAGAACGTCAAGGGTGACCCGGTCTAGGTTCACCTCGTGCCCACCGCGCTCTTCTCCGTCTACGACAAGTCCGGTGTCGCGGAGTTCGCCGCGGCCCTCCACCGTCTCGGTTGGCGGATCGTCTCGAGCGGGGGAACGGCGCGCGAGATCGCCGCGACCGGCGTCGAGGTCACCGATGTCGCCGACCTGACCGGCGTGCCGGCGATCCTCGGACATCGCGTGGTGACCCTCCACCCGCGGGTGCACGGCGGTCTGCTCGCCGATCCGACCGATGCGGCGCACCGGGCCGACATGGAGGCCCACGGCATCGAGCCCATCGACCTGGTGGTCGTCAACCTCTATCCGTTCTCCTCCGACCCGGGCATCGAACTCATCGACATCGGTGGGCCGGCGATGGTTCGGGCGGCGGCGAAGAACCACGCCCATGTCGCCGTCGTGGTGAACACGAACGACTACGCGCCGGTGCTCGATGAGATCACGTCGACCGGTTCCGTGGGCGAGGCGACCCGGAGGCGACTGGCCCGCGACGCCTTCTCGACCACCGCCGGCTACGACGCGGCCATCGTGCGCTGGCTCGACGAGACCGGTGACGATGATGATCCGCTCCCTCGCACCGTGCACCTCTCGCTCGAACGCGCCGAGGTACTCCGCTACGGGGAGAATCCGCATCAGGTCGGAGCCCGGTATCGGGACACGACCTCGCCCAGGGGCTGGTGGGATGCCACCGAGCAGCATCAGGGCAAGGCGCTCAGCTACCTCAACCTCTACGACACCGAGTCGGCGAGCCGACTCGTCCACTCCTTCGACGACCCCGGGGTGGTGGTCGTCAAGCACGCCAATCCGTGTGGTGTCGCTGTCGCCGACGACATCGGTGAGGCCTACGTGCGCGCGAACGCCTGCGACCCGGTGAGCGCCTTCGGGGGCATCGTCGCTGCCAACCGACCGGTGACAGCGGCGATGGCCGAGGCTCTCGCACCAGTGTTCACCGAGGTCGTCGTCGCGCCCTCCTTCGAGCCGGCCGCGCTCGAGATCCTCTCAGCGAAGCCGAATCTTCGAGTGCTGTCGGCACCCGCCCCCGATGCCTGGCGCTTCGACCTGCGCCCGGTCGGGGGAGGGTTGCTGGTGCAGACCGCCGACGAGGTCGCGCTCGATGCCGCCGACTGGCGGGTGGTCACGGCGACGGAGCCCGACGAGGCGCTCTGGGCGGATCTCCGCTTCGCCTGGCGGGTGTGCGCCGCAGTGAGCTCCAACGCGATCGTCTACGCCCGTGATCTCCAGGCCGTCGGGATCGGTGCCGGACAGCAGAACCGGCTCGACTCGGCCCGAATCGCGGCCACCCGCGCCGACGGCCGCGCTGAGGGCGGGGTCTGCGCGAGCGACGCGTTCTTCCCCTTCCGGGACGGTCTTGATGCCGCTGTCGAGGCCGGCGTGCGTGCCGTGATTCAGCCCGGGGGGAGCGTTCGCGACGACGAGGTGATCGCCGCGGCTGACGAGGCCGGCATCGCCATGGTCTTCACGGGGCGGCGTCACTTCCGACACTGACGGCCGATCCGACCGCCTCGGGGCGATACTGAGGGTCCATGTCTGAGTTGAGCCGCGCCGTGCGTCCCCGCCGGGTGACGATCAGCAGCGTGCCCTACCTGCCGGGGCTCGACGGCCTCCGCGCGATCGCGGTCATCGCGGTCATGATCTACCACGCCGATCCGGGCTGGCTGCCGGGCGGTTTCCTCGGGGTCGAGGTGTTCTTCGTCATCTCCGGCTACCTGATCACCCTGCTGCTCATGGCCGAGCGGGAGCGCGACGGCCGCATCCATCTCGGCGCCTTCTGGATGCGCAGGGCCCGACGCCTGCTCCCCGCGCTCTTCGCGGTGATGATCGCCCTCGCGGTCTACACCACGCTGTTCAGACCGGAGTCGCTCGGCAAGGTGCGCGGGGATCTGATAGCCGGCTTCTTCTACGTCTCCAACTGGTTCCAGATCTGGGTCGGGGCGGGATACGCCTCATCGGGCGACTTCGCGCCGCTCAGGCATCTGTGGAGCCTCGCGGTCGAGGAGCAGTTCTACCTCGTGTGGCCGATCGTCATGATGCTGGTGGTCCGGCGGGGCACACGGCGGGTCGCCCGCTCGGTTCTGTGGATGCTCGGCGCCGTCGTCGTCATCACGCTGTTCACCTCGATCGCGGTGCACGGCGGTCCGGTGGCTGAGTGCTCGCAGACCCCGGATGCCTACTGGATGCTCGGTGACCGGTGCATCTCGAAGGCTGACTCCCTCTATCTCTCGACGATCACCCGGTCGACCGGTCTCCTCCTCGGGGCGGTGCTCGCCATGTTGTGGCGGCCGGTCGCGGTCATGCGAGGGCCGATGGCGGGTCGTGGATACCTCCTCGACGTGATCGCGGTGCTCGGCCTCGCCGGGCTCGCCCTCGCATTGGTCCGCTACCACTTCATGGTCGACGATCGCCTCCTCGAGGCCACCGTCGCCGACACGTCGCTCTTCCGGGGCGGGTTCGTGCTCACCGGTCTCGCGACACTGGCGGTGATCGCGGCGATCGCCCATCGACGCTCGGTGACGAGTCGGCTCCTCGGCGTGGCTCCGTTGCTGTGGGTCGGCACGCGCTCGTATGGGCTCTACCTGTACCACTGGCCGATCTACCAGGTGATCCGCGGTGTCGCCGGTCGGCCGCTCTCGGTCGCGCAGTTCGCGATCGCCATGGTTCTGACCATCACGGTGGCGGAGGCGTCCTACCGCTTCCTCGAGATGCCGATCCGTCGGGGTGATCTCGGGGAGAGCTGGCGTCGTTTCAGTCGGCGAGCGGCGGCTGGCCCACGCCGTCTGGTGGTGATGACGCTGTCGCTCGTGACGGTGCTCGCCGTGGTCTCCGGTGTGCGGGTGGCGACCGCGGATCTCGAACTCAACGAGATCGAGCAGAGCATCCTGGAGGGCTCGTCCTCGGTCACCGACATCTCTGAGCTCCTCGCGGATCCGGCGACCACCGGAACAACCGTCGCTCCCGAGCCGACACCGACCACGATCGCGGACAGCGGTGACGAGCCGGCCGAGCCCGACCCCGAGCCGGTGGCGGAGACCACCACGACCGCGCCGCCGATCAGCGTTGCCCCGGCCCGCGAGCCGATCCCGTATCTCGCGATCGGTGACTCGGTCATGTTGGGCGCGGCGCCGATACTCGCGGAGCGCGGCTACACGGTGAACGCCCAGCAGAGTCGACAGATGAAGGACACCGTTCCGTTCATGGAGCAGTTGCGCGACGCCGAGGTGTTCGGTCAGGCCGTCGTGGTCCACCTCGGTACGAACGGCTACTTCTCCGAGGAGACGCTCGATGCCTTCCTGGCCCCGCTCGCCGACGTCCAGGTGGTGATGCTGACCGTCCGTGGCGACCTCGCCTGGACGGACCACAACAACGAGTTGCTGAAGGCCCGGGACGCGGCGGCCGATGACAACCTCATCGTGATCGACTGGGAGGAGCAGGCCCGCAACTGTGTCGGTGAATGCTTCGCCGGCGACGGGATCCACCTCGCGGACGACGGCCAGGTGTTCTACGCCAACCTCATCCGCGATGTCACCGGTCAGTGAGATGAGGGGCCGGCCCTGCGGGGTTGGTGGTCGGCTGGGCCCCGGGCGTACGCTCGCGGTATGAGTTCCTCCGCCACCCCCGTCCGCGTCGCCGTCACCGGAGCAGCCGGCCAGATCGGCTACTCCCTCCTGTTCCGCATCGCCTCCGGTTCCATGCTCGGGCCGGACACGCCGATCGCCCTGCAGCTCCTCGAGATCACGCCGGCGCTCGGCGCCCTCGAGGGGGTGCGTATGGAGCTCGACGACTCGGCGTTCCCGCTCCTCGACTCGATCACCTGCACCGACGACGCCGATGTGGCCTTCGGTGATGCCGATGTCGCTCTCCTCGTCGGTGCGATGCCGCGCAAGGCGGGAATGGAGCGCTCCGACCTCCTCGCTGCCAACGGCGGGATCTTCAAACCCCAGGGCGAGGCGCTGTCGCGTTCGGCGAGTCGCGATGTCAAGGTCCTGGTGGTCGGGAACCCGGCCAACACCAATGCGCTCATCGCCATGTCGAACGCACCCGATCTCGACCCGGGCCGGTTCACCGCCATGACCCGCCTCGACCACAACCGGGCCGTCACCCAGATCGCGCAGCGTCTCGACGCCAGCGTCAACGACGTGCGTCGAATGACGATCTGGGGGAACCACTCGACCACCCAGTACCCCGACCTCTTCCACTGCGAGGTCGGCGGCCGCAACGCCTATGAGGCGGTCGGTGACCACGAGTGGGTCGACCAGACGTTCATCCCGACGGTCGCCAAGCGCGGGGCGGCGATCATCGACGCCCGTGGCGCGTCCTCGGCGGCGTCGGCGGCCAACGCCGCGGTCGACCACATCCGCTCATGGTCGCTCGGTACCCCCGGCGGCGATTGGGTGTCGATGTCGATCCCGTCGGACGGCTCCTACGGGGTTCCCGAGGGGATCATCTCCTCGTTCCCGTGCGTGTGCCGCGACGGCGCCTACGAGATCGTCCAGGGCCTCGAGATCGACGACTACAGCCGGTCGAAGATCGATGCCTCGACGGGAGAGCTCGTCGAGGAGCGCGACGCGGTGCGCGAACTCGGTCTGATCTGACCGTTCCGACGCCGAGGGGCGCGGTCAGGCGCTCGTCGCGACCCGACAGGCGATGCGCATCATGTCGTCGACTCCCCGACGGAGTTCCTCGTCGCTGATGCGCACCGACTCGCCGTCATCCCCGAGCACATCGGAGACGGTCATCATCGCGAGGGCCTCGAGTCGATGGACGGCGGCCACGGTGTACATCATCGCGGCCTCCATCTCGACCCCGATGTGCCCGAGGCGCTTCCAGGTGGCGAAGGTGGTCGGGTCGGAGTCGTAGAAGAGGCCACTGGTCACGATGGGGCCGACGTGCACGGTCGCTCCCGAGTCGCGCGACAGCTCGACGGCAGTCTCGACGAGGGTGTGCGAGGCGGTGGGGGAGAACCCGGGCATGGACGCGTAGCGCAACGGGGTGGCGTCATCGGTGCTCGTCGAGAGCGCGACCACCGTGTCGCCCATCCGCATGCCCTCGCCGAGACCACCGCAGGTGCCGACCCGCACCAGCCGTTTGGCACCCAGCATGACGAGTTCCTCGAACACGATGCCTGCCGACGGGCATCCCATCCCAGTGGTCTGCACGCTGATCTGCTGACCCTCGAAGGTTCCCGTGTAGCCGAGCATCCCCCGCTCGGTGTTCACGCACCTGAAACCCGGGTCGAAGAAGGTCTCCGCGATGTAGGTGGAGCGCACCGGGTCGCCCGGGCACAGGACGTTCGGGGCGTAGTCGCCGGGCTCGGCTCTCAAGTGGATCGGCATGCATCCGATCGTAGGTGGTGGCGCGTCTGCGGACCTCAGGAGTAGTCGGTGCGGGCTCGAACCTCGTTGAACACCGAGTCGAGCGCCGCGAACACGTCGAGGGAGGCCATGAGCAGTTCCCGGTCGCCGGTGAGGAGGATCCTGCCGGTGACGAAGGCCTCCTGGGCGTTGAGTTGTCCGGTGGCGACGGCGACCGCGGTGTCCCAGTCCTGTTGCATGCGGACGTCCTCGTCCTCGACGGGGCCGGCACCGAAGGACGCGGTGCCGTCGGCGACGCTGAGGTGGTAGGCGACATCACCCTCGGGGGTGTCGGTGACGATCTGGGTCACCCGGAGCCGATGGTCGGCGGCGAGTTCGGCGAGCCGCTCACTCGCTTCCACAGCGGCGGACAACTCGCGGATCCAGGCGAGGGAGAGATAGCGGACCCGATCGGGGGCGGCGTCGGCGCTCATCTGCCTAGTCTGCCCGTGATGCCGGTGAGCGCCACCGATGAGGGCCCGCATGAGGGGTGCGTCGACGAGTGGGTCTTCGCGACCTGGGAGCCCGACGGCGGCACGGCGGTGGTGTCCGGTCATCGACGACTCGGTCGACGGGTCTGGTACTGGTCAGCGGTGCTGCTTCGGGACGCCCCGCTGGTCCACATCATCGACCTCGACGTCCGGGCGCGTCCCGACTGGTCGCTCGTCAAGGGGGAGCAGCTCTGGGCGGAGCACGTCTGCGAGGTCCCGATGGGGCAATGGACGATCGGCAACGAGACGGTCGGCACCGCGCTCGACGACCCCGATGAGGCGCTGGGTCGAGCCCACGGGACGCCGACTCCGGTGGCCATCGACCTCGAGTGGTACGCCACCGACGACGCCACCACCGTGACTGACGGCTACTCCCAGGACGGTGTCGTGCACGGGGTGATCGAGCTCGCGGGTCATGGCACCACCGCGTTGGTGGAGGCACCCGCGCGCCGCTGGCATCGGTGGTCTCCCGAGGGGCCCGGGTTGCTCGACCTCCCTGAGGTGGTCGCGCACTCCGGCCGGCGGGCGCCGTTCGCCTTCCCGGGGCTCGGGGTGCTCGACATGGTGCTCACACCGAGCGGGTGGTGCCGCCGGCGGCCGGACGGCGTCGCCTCACGATGATGAGGGCGACCAGGCCGAGCGCGATCAGCGGCGAGGAGGCCGCCGAGGCGTAGGCGACCGTCCCCAGGGAGGACACCATCGCCGACCAGCCGTCGCCCAGTCCGGCGATGATCGGGTGCGGGTCGTCGATGACGATGGGCGCCCCGGGCTCGTAGAGGTGGAGGTGGAGTGTCGCCATCGCGACGCGACCTGCGATGTCGGCGCGTCGGGCGAGCATGACCTCCAGCTCGGTCTGGCGGCGGTTGAGCTCCGACTCGAGGAGGACGACGTCTCCGATGTCGACCGCCTCGGACATGATCCTGCGCACCGTGTCGATCGAGTCCCGGAGATTCTCGATGCGGACGTCGAACTCGATGAGCTGCTCGGTCACGTCCTGAGCCGATCGGCTCTCCGAGGTGATCGAGCCGATCGATTCGTCGCTGTCGATGTCGGCCAGCAGCGCGTCGAGTCCGTTGGGCTCGATGCGGATCACCATGGACGCCCAGCCGTTGGCCTCGCCCTCCTCGGAGGCTGTCGACGATGAGATCGAGGTGATGAGACCGCCGCGGGAGTCGACCAGCGCCTGGAGTCGTCGAAGGGCGACGGCGACGTCGGCGGTGCGGATACTGGCGTCGCCGTCGATGATCACCTGTCGAGAGGCGTCGACGATCAGTGAACCGCTGCTGAGCAGTGGTGTCTCCGGGGAACGCCCGCTCGAGATCATGTCGGTGGAGGCCATCTCGAACGATGCCTCCTCCGTCGCATACGGCTCGGCTCCGGAGTCGTAGTCATCGGCGGGTGCGACCTCAGCGGAGCCGCTCCAGCCGGAGGACGACTCGGCGCTGTCCTCTGCGCTGGAGCACGCGCCGAGGGTGGCGGCGACGAGCGCGGCGGTGAGTGCCGCGACGCGGGTTCGGTTGGTTGTCCTGGTGTTCATGTCCGATTCGACGATCCGACGCTCGGAACGGTTCCCGTGTCACGCTGGGTCCATGAGTCGTCGGCCCGAGCGCGACATCCTCGAGGAGTTCGCCGAGCAGCGTTCACGACCTCGTTACCCGGAGGTCGAGGTCGAGCAGGGACTGGTGGTCGAGGATCGATCGAGTGGTTTCGTCGGCGATGTCGTGCGCTGGTCGCACGAGGGGGTGACACTGCGTGATCGCAAGCAGCACCTCCGGCACTTCTCCTGGAAGGCCGGAGGCTTCCTGCTCGAGGGACGTCCGGTGACGCTGACGAGACCGAGCGTCGCGTCGACGTTGGGTCAACGGCGTTCCGCGGCGGGCGCGGTCCTGTCGGATCCCGGTCGGGCTCGGGTCGCCCGTCCGCACCGGATCTGGGTGGAGGGCCGCCACGACGCCGAACTGCTGGAACAGGTATGGGGCGATGAGCTGCGGGAGCTCGCGGTGGTGGTCGAGCCGCTACACGGTGCCGACGATCTCGCTGCAGCTGTCGCTGAGTTCCGGCCGGGTCCGGGTCGCCGGCTCGGTGTCCTGCTCGATCATCTCGTCCCCGGGTCGAAGGAGAGCCGTATCGCCGGCACGGTCCGTGATCCGGATGTGCTGATCACCGGCCACCCCTTCGTCGATGTGTGGGCCGGTATCCGGCCGAGGGCGATCGATCGTGAAGCATGGCCGGAGGTTCCGCTCGGCACGCCGTGGAAGGAGGGCGTCTGTGACGCCCTGGGGGAGTCGGTCGAGGGCTTCTGGGCGCGTCTGCGGGGTCGGGTGACCTCCTTCGCCGATCTCGAGCCCGAGCTGGTGGGCGCTGTGGAGCGACTCATCGACTTCGTCGCCGAGCCCGAGGGTGATTCGGGGGACGAGACGGGCTGACCGGTTCGAGGCCCGTGAACGTCGAAGGGCCCGGCCCACACGATGTGGACCGGGCCCCTCGGACGGATCGATCAGACGAAGGCGGAGGCGAACACCAGGGCGACGATCGTCATCACCTTGATGAGGATGTTCATCGCCGGGCCCGAGGTGTCCTTGAAGGGGTCGCCGACGGTGTCACCGACCACGGCTGCCTTGTGCGGGTCGGAACCCTTGCCGCCGTGATTGCCGGCCTCGATGTACTTCTTGGCGTTGTCCCAGGCGCCGCCGGCGTTCGCCATGAAGATGGCGATCGCGAAGCCGGACACGAGCACACCGGCGAGCAGGCCGCCGAGCGCGTTCACCGAGATGAACCCGACCACGAGCGGCACGATGACGGCGAGTCCGCCGGGGATGAGCATCTCGCGGAGCGAGGCCTCCGTCGAGATCGCGACGCAGCGCGCCGAGTCGGGGATGGCGCCGTCGGCACCCTCGCGCAGACCCGGGATCTCTCGGAACTGACGACGCACCTCCTCGATCATCTTGTTGGCGGCGCGGCCGACGGCGTCGATGGTGAGCGCGGCGAAGAGGAACGGCAGCCCGGCACCGATGAAGAGGCCGACGAAGGCATCCACCTCACCGACGTTCAGGTCGAGGCTGCCTCCGGCAGCGGCGATGGCGTACTCGAAGCTCTTGAAGAGGGCGAGGGCCGTTAGCGCGGCTGAGCCGACGGCGAAGCCCTTGGCGATGGCCGCCGTGGTGTTGCCGAGGGAGTCGAGGGCATCGGTGACCTTGCGGACCGAGGGATCGAGGTGGGCCATCTCGGCGATGCCTCCGGCGTTGTCGGAGATCGGCCCGTAGGCGTCGACCGAGACGACGACACCGGTGGTGGCGAGCATGCCGATCGCGGCGACCGCGATGCCGTAGATGCCACCGGGGATGGAGGCGTCACCGAATGCCTGGTCGCCACCCCACCACGCGACGAGCACGCCGATGAGGATGAGGCCGACCGAGGCCGCCACGGAGACCATGCCGGTCGAGACACCGGAGAGCACGGTCGTCGCCGGACCGGTCTCGGACTGCTTGGCGATCTTCTTCACCGGGTTGAAGGCATCCGAGGTGTAGAACTCGGCGGTCTTCCCGAGCGCCCAGCCGACGATGAGGCCACCGACCACGGCGACCGCGATGCCCCAGGGCTTCTGGTCGTCGCCGTCGAAGACGAGGTAGGCGACGATGAAGGTGGCGATGATGGTGAGACCCATCGCGATGTTGGTGCCCATGTGGAGGGCCTTGGAGAGCGCGTGGCTGTCGGTGGAGTCGCCGGCGCGGACGAAGAACGAGCCGACGATCGAGGCGAGCATGCCGACGAATGCGATGGCCATCGGGAAGACGAGATAGCCGAGGTTGTCCCCGATGTTCGTGGCCCCGATCCCGGCGGCGAAGGCGATGAGGGAGACCGGTGCGATGATGGATCCGGCGTACGACTCGAAGAGGTCGGCGCCCATGCCGGCGACGTCGCCGACGTTGTCGCCGACGTTGTCTGCGATGGTGGCCGGGTTGCGCGGATCGTCCTCGGGGATACCGGCCTCGACCTTGCCGACGAGGTCGGCGCCGACGTCGGCTGCCTTGGTGTAGATGCCGCCACCCACGCGGGAGAACAGCGCGATCGACGAGCCGCCGAGTCCGAAGGCGGTGACGATCTCGAAGGCCTTGTCGACCTCGAGCCACTCGACGAAGAGCAGGTAGACGAACATCAGGCCGAGCAGGGCGAGGCCCGCCACGGTGAATCCCATGACGGCGCCACCGCGGAACGCGATCGGCAGGGCCTTGCCGGGGCCCTCCTTGGCGGCCTCGGCGGTGCGGGCGTTCGCCATGGTGGCGACGGTCATGCCGACGAAACCGGCGCCGGCGGAGAGCACCGCGCCGAGGACGTACGAGATCGCGGCGAGCGGGGCGATGATGATCGCGAGCAGGATCGCGAGCGCCACGACGAAGACCGCCACCCAGGAGTACTCCTTGTAGAGGAACGCGCGGGCGCCCTTTTGGATCTCGGTCATGAGGAAGACCATGCGGTCATCCCCGGGCGAGGCGGCGGCCACCGCCCGGTAGTAGTAGGCGGCGAGCGCGAGTCCGAGGATCGCGGACGCAGCAGCGAGGTAGGGAATCATGTCCACGGTGTGAGGGCCTCCTGTGGGCGTAGGTCGGGGCCGGACGGTTTCATCAGCCCGATGAGTGACCCAATGATGCTAGGCGGTACCCACGGTCTCCAACCCGGATGTCGGGCTGATCTTCACCGACGTGGCTCCGGTGGCCTCGCCACGAGGGGTGTCGACACGCCCGTAGGAGGTGTTCCGCTGGACGAGACGGCGTCCGAGGGGAGCGATCAGGTCGGTGAACGCGCCGTGGTCCATGGTCTGGCCGTGGCTCGCTCCGGCAGCTCGTGAGATGTTCTCGTCCATGAGGGTGCCCCCGAGGTCGTTGCATCCGGCGCGGAGGAGTTGGCGCGCGGCGGAGGCCCCGATCTTCACCCAGGAGAGCTGGATGTTGTCGATGACGCCCCAATAGGCGATGCGGGCGATGGCGTGGATTAGCAGGGTTTCGCGGAAGGTGGGTCCCCGCCGGGAGCGTCGTTGGAGGTAGATGGGTGAGGCCATGTGCACGAACGGGAGGCCGACGAATTCGGTGAACCCTCCGGTGGCGCGGGCGAGGTCTCGGGTGCGGACGATGTGCCGCGCCCACGACTCGGGGTGCTCGACGGCGCCGAACATCATGGTGACGTTCGAGTGCAGGCCGACCTCGTGGGCGGCGGCATGGCAGTCGAGCCACTCGTCGGTGGTGATCTTGTCGGGGCAGAGGATCTCCCGGACGGGGTCGTCGAGGATCTCGGCGGCGGTGCCGGGGAGGGAGGAGAGCCCGGCGTCGCGGAGCCGACCGAGGTAGGTGACGAGGTCCTCGCCGAGTCGCCTTGCCCCCTCGGTGACCTCGAGGGCGGTGAAACCGTGGATGTGCAGACTCGGCGCGGCCTCGCGGACGGCCCGGGTGACGTCGATGTAGTAGTCGCCGTCGAAGTCGGGGTGGATGCCGCCCTGCAGCGTGACCTCGGTGGCGCCGAGCGCCTCGGCCTCACGGGCCCGGTCGGCGATGTCGTCGAGGGTGAGCAGGTAGGGGGTGCCGCGCAGGTTGAGCGACATCGGTCCCTTCGAGAAGCCGCAGAAGCGACACTTGAAGGTGCAGACGTTCGTGTAGTTGATGTTGCGGTTGTGCACCCAGGTGACGGTGTCGCCGACGGCTTCATGGCGGAGCTCGTCGGCGAGCTCGGCCACCGCGGTCACCTCGGGTCCTCGGGCGGAGAACAGGGTGGTGATGCCGTGCTCGTCGATCGGCTCGCCGGATCGGACGCTGTCGAGGACGGCGGAGACGCGACCGCGGACGGATCGCGAGGCTGTCGGGATCAGGGTCGGGGGTTCCTCGGTCGCCCCTGAGTACCAGGCGGTGGAGCGGTGGCCGATGAGCACGACCTCGGCGCCGTCATGGACGACGTCGGCGGCGGTGGCGCGCTCCGGCCAGACCTCCCCCGGGTCGTCGCGGCCGAGCCCCTCGGCGTCGCTGCGGTCGAGCACCGCGAAGTGGAGCGCCGGGTCGATCCAACGGTCGGCGTTCCTCGCGAACTCGGGATGCACCGTGAGTCTGGGGGCGAGGGTGTGGCCGTTGTCCTCGGTGACGGCGCGCAGGCGCTCGAGGGCGGGCCACGGGCGCTCGGGGTTCACGTGGTCGGCGGTCACCGGTGACACGCCGCCCCAGTCGTCGATCCCGGCGGCGAGCAGTGCGGCGAGGTCGTCGGAGAGGTTCGGGGGTGCCTGGAGGTGCACGTCGTCGGGGAGCACCAGTCGGGCCGCGGCGATCGTCCAGAGGAACTCCTCGGTGTCGCATGGTGGCTCGTCGCGCATGGCGGTCCCCGGCTTGGGGAGGAAGTTCTGGACGATGACCTCTTGGACATGGCCGTGTCGGAGGTGGCTGGCGGCGATGGCGTGCAGTGCCTCGAGTCGGTCGGCGCGGTCCTCCCCGATTCCGACGAGGACACCGGTGGTGAACGGGATGGACAGCTCGCCGGCCCACTCGAGGGTGGCGAGGCGTCGTTCCGGGGTCTTGTCGGGGGCGCCTCGGTGACACGGCAGATCGCCTCGCAGGGTCTCGACCATCATGCCCTGGCTCGGGCTGACGTCGCGGAGGAGGGCGAGGTCGTCGCGGCTGATGGCTCCGGCATTCGCATGGGGGAGCAGGCCGGTCTCGTCGAGGACGAGTCGCGCCATCTCGTGCAGGTAGTGGATGGTCGAGTCGTAGCCGTTGTCGTTCAGCCAGTCGGCGGCGACGCGGTAGCGCTCCTCGGGTGCCTCGCCGAGGGTGAAGAGCGCCTCGTGGCATCCGGTGCGGGCTCCGTGCCGGGCGATGGCCAGCACCTGTTCGGGGGTCAGGTAGGGCGAGGCGAGCCGGGCCGGCGGTTGGGCGAACGTGCAGTAACCGCACGAGTCGCGACACAGCATCGTCAGGGGGATGAAGACCTTCGGCGAGTAGGTGACACGGGTCCCGAACAGCCGGTCGCGCACCTCGGTCGCCGCTGACGCCAGGGTCGCGGCGTCGGACCCGAGCAACCACTGCTCTTCGTGCATGGGCAGAACCTAGTCGAGTGAGTTCTGTTTCAGAACCCTCGGAGGGAACCGTCCCGTAGATTGTCCGTGTGGCAGGCGCAGCGGATGCGGGTGGCGGAGCGGGGAGTGAGGCCATCGAGCGGACCCTTCGGGTCATCGGTGACCGCTGGTCGATCCTGATCGTGCGCGCCGGCCTGCGCGGTATCCGCCGCTTCGACGACTTCTGCGAGGACCTCGGCATCGCCCGTCCGATCCTCACTGAGCGCCTCCGTCGACTCGTGGAGCACGGGGTGATGACCAAGGTGCTCTACCAGGAGCACCCGACCCGCTTCGAGTACCGCCTCACCGAGGCCGGCGTCGCGCTCTCCCCAGTGCTCGTCGCCCTGGTCCGCTGGAGCGAGGACCACGTACCCGGGGCTGAGCCCTCCGTGGCGCTCGTGCACTCACCGTGCGGCACCGAGTTGGAGCAGGCCTTCTGGTGCCGGACCTGCTCGACGACGTTCGGCCCGACGGCCATCCGCGGGGTGGATCGTCAGGTGCCCGATGACACGTCACCGCCGTCCAGCGAAGGTCCGGAGGATGCGCCCGACGGGGGGAACGGGCACTAGTTTCGGGTCCATGTCGCAGACGATGCAACGCGGTCCCGTGACCGGCACCGCGGTCAAGAAGACGACCTCGAGACGACCGTTCCTCCTCGACCTCTACGGCACCGCGGTCGGCAAGAAGTACGTCATGGCCATCACCGGGATCATCGGGATCCTGTTCATCATCGGCCACATGGTGGGCAACCTGAAGGCCTACATCGGCCTGGTCGAACACAAGGGCGAGATGGTCTACGACCTCGACGTCTACGCCGAGTTCCTCCGAGAACTGCTGGTGCCGATCCTGCCGCACGGCTACGCGCTGTGGGGTCTTCGCCTCGGTCTCATCGCGGCGCTCGTCCTCCACCTGCACGCCGCCTACTCGCTGACGGTGATCAACCGCCGCGCCCGGCCGGTGCGCTACCAGGGAGCCCGCGACTACCAGATCGCTAACTTCGCGAGTCGCTCGATGCGCTGGACCGGCGTCCTTGTCGTGGTCTTCATCGCCTGGCACCTCGCCGATCTCACCTGGGGCTGGCTGAACCCCGACTTCGAGTACGGAGCGGTCTACCGCAACCTCGACGCGAGCCTCAGCCGCCTCCCCGTGGCGCTCCTCTACATCGCTGCCAACATCGCCCTCGGCATCCACCTCTTCCACGGGGTGTGGAGCCTCTTCCAGTCGATGGGCTGGAACAATCCCCGCTTCAACCGGTGGCGCCGCTCGGTGGCCACCGGCATCGCCACCGCAGTGGTCGTCGGGAACGTCTCGTTCCCGATCATGGTCCTCGCCGGTGTGATCCAACACCCCGCGGTGTGACCCGAGAGACGAATCGCCAGGACTGAACGCGCACCCGTGACCGGAAGGAACACGACATGAGCATGACCCTCGACCCTCCCACCCTCGACTCGAAGATCCCCGACGGCTCCCTCGCCGACAAGTGGGACAACTTCAAGGCCAACGAGAAGCTGGTCAACCCGGCGAACAAGCGCAAGTTCAAGGTGATCGTGGTCGGCACCGGTCTGGCCGGGGCCTCGGCCGCGGCCACCCTGGCCGAGCTCGGGTACCAGGTCGACGCCTTCACCTTCCACGACTCGCCCCGGCGCGCCCACTCGATCGCCGCCCAGGGCGGGATCAACGCGGCGAAGAACTACCGGGGTGACGGCGACTCGGTCCACCGTCTGTTCTACGACACCATCAAGGGCGGCGACTTCCGCTCCCGCGAGGCCAACGTCCACCGTCTGGCCCAGGTGTCGGTGAACATCATCGACCAGATGGTCGCCCAGGGGGTGCCCTTCGCCCGCGAGTACGGCGGGATGCTCGACAACCGCTCGTTCGGCGGGGCGCAGGTGAGCCGCACGTTCTACGCCCGTGGCCAGACCGGACAGCAGCTCCTCCTTGGCGCGTACCAGCAGCTCGCCCGCCAGATCGGCATCGGCAACGTCCGGCTGTTCAATCGCACCGAACTGGTCGACATCGTCAACATCGACGGGCGCTGCGCCGGGATCGTGGTGCGCGACCTCATGACCGGTGAGGTGTCCTCGCACTCGGCTCACGCCGTGGTGCTCGCCACCGGTGGCTATGGGAACGTCTTCTTCCTCTCGACGAACGCCATGGCATGCAATGTGACCGCAGCCTGGCGCGCGCACCGTCGTGGCGCGCTGTTCGCGAACCCCTGCTACACCCAGATCCACCCGACCTGCATCCCCCAGAGCGACGACTTCCAGTCGAAGCTCACGCTCATGTCGGAGTCGCTCCGCAACGACGGCCGCGTCTGGGTGCCGAAGATGGCCGGAGACTTGCGGGCGCCGCAGGACATCCCCGAGGACGAGCGCGACTACTACCTCGAGCGGCTCTACCCGAGCTTCGGCAACCTCGCGCCCCGCGACATCTCCTCGCGCGCCGCCAAGCGAGCGATCGACTCCGGCCAGGGCGTGGGGCCGAAGCAGAACGGCGTCTACCTCGACTTCGGTGACGCGATTGGTCGCCTCGGCCGCAATGTGGTCTCCGAGCGCTACGGGAACCTCTTCGACATGTACGAGCGCATCACTGGCGAGAACCCCTACGAGACGCCGATGCGCATCTACCCGGCCTCGCACTACACGATGGGTGGCCTGTGGGTCGACTACGAGCTGATGACCACAGTGCCCGGTCTGTACGCCGCGGGTGAGGCGAACTTCTCGGATCATGGCGCGAATCGCTTGGGTGCCTCCGCGCTCATGCAGGGACTCGCCGACGGCTACTTCGTGTTGCCGTACACGATCTCGAACTACCTCTCGCAGTGGTTGAACAAGTCGATCCCCGACACCAGCCATCCCGAGTTCGCCCGGGTGGAGGCCGAGGCGCGTGATCGCTATCACCGCCTGGCCTCGATCGGTGGAACGCGCTCCCCCGACTACTTCCACCGTGAGCTCGGCAAGATCATCTGGGACTACTGCGGTATGGAGCGCACCGAGGCCGGCCTCGACAAGGCGCTCTCGGAGATCCCCGCCCTCTACGAGGAGTTCTCGAAGGATCTCCGCGTCACCGGAGGTGAGGACGGCCTCAACCAGACCCTCGAGAAGGCGGGACGGGTTGAGGACTTCTTCGAGTTGGGGATGTTGATGTGCCGCGACGCCCTCGAGCGGGAGGAGTCCTGTGGTGGGCACTTCCGCGCCGAGCATCAGACCGCCGAGGGTGAGGCGCTCCGCGACGATGAGAACTTCGCCCACGTGTCCGCCTGGGAGTGGACCGGTGACGCGACGCAGCCGAACCTGCACAAGGAACCCCTCGCCTACGAGGAGGTCGACTTCCAGACGAGGAGTTACAAGTGAGCGGCACCCTGAAGAACCTCACCCTGAAGATCTGGCGCCAGTCGGGTCCGGCGGACAGCGGTCGCTTCGACACGCATGTCATCGATGAGATCACCGATGAGGCCTCCTTCCTGGAGATGCTCGACATCCTCAATGAGCGCCTTGTCGAGAGTGGCGAGGAGGCCGTCGTGTTCGACCACGACTGTCGCGAGGGGATCTGCGGCACCTGCTCGTTGATGATCAACGGTCAGGCCCACGGCCCCGAGCGCGCCACGGCGACCTGCCAGTTACACATGCGCAAGTTCTCCTCCGGCGACACCATCGTGATCGAGCCCTGGCGGGCGAGCGCCTTCCCGATCGTTCGCGACCTGATGGTCGACCGGTCGTCCTTCGACCGCATCGTCGAGTCGGGCGGGTTCATCACCGCGGCCACAGGTGGCGCCCCGGATGCCAACCTGACGCCTATCCCGAAGCCGGTCGCCGACGCGGCGATGGACGCCGCCCAGTGCATCGGATGCGGAGCATGTGTGGCGGCCTGCCCGAACGGTGCGGCGAATCTGTTCACCGGAGCCAAGGTGAGCCACCTCAACCTGCTCCCGCAGGGTCAGGCGGAGCGCTATCAGCGTGTCGAGAACATGGTCGAGACCATGGACGAGCACTTCGGCTCGTGCACCAACCACGGCGAGTGCGAGGCGGCCTGCCCGAAGGAGATCTCCATCGACGTGATCGCCCTCATGAACTCGGACTACCGCAAGGCCAAGACGATCAACCGCAAGTCCCTCTCGAGGGTCTGACCCCCGTCGTTCACGACAGCGGCAACTGGATCGCCGACACCTGTCGGTGGGTGTTGCCGAGGCCGTCGGCCCTGACCGTGGCGGTCACCTCGACCTGGCCCCAGGTCTCGGGGACGCGGAACCCGACCGTGCCGACCTTTGTGCTCGAGTCGGCGTCGATCGCCCCGGCGAAACGGCGTCTGATCTCGAGATCGGGTCCGGTCACGACGACGTCCACCTCGGCTTCGGCGATGTCGTAGCGCAGGTCGCTGACGACGTGGATGTCGACAGCGTGTCGGGATCCGGCGGCGAGCTCCGGCCCCAGGCGATCGGCGATGACCGCGATCGGACGGCAGGCCTCGGCGAGGGCGGTGAGCGACGGCCTCGGTGAGCCGTCCGCGGCGATCAGACCCCACCCCCAGCCGGGTGTCGGGTCGTTGAGACAGAACACGGTGAAGCCGCCACACGGCTGGTATCGGAGCCGTCTGAGGTGCTCCACGGTGTGTTGAACGACCTCGGCCTGTTGCTCGTCGGCAGCGCTCACCCAGGAGTCCAGGTCGCGGTATCGGTCGGGCGGGATGCGCTCGAGGAGGGTGTCCGGGTCGAAGCCGAGCGTCGGTCGAACGGCGTCGAGGTCATCGCGGAGGCGTTCGGCGGTGGATCTCGAGATCGTCGGGAATCCGAACTCCCCAACGAAGCGTGAGACCGCCGGGATTCTGCGGGTCAGGCGTGGCAGGTCGGTCGTCTCCCCCTCGTTCCAGCCGAGGTAGAGGTGGCTGCCGGAGCGGTCGAACAACGGGAGGTTCGCCAGAACTCCCGGGAGTCGTTCCCCCGACCGCGTGGGGTCGAACTGCTCGACCGACCGCCGGGCCCAGAGATCGAGCAGGATCCGTCGAGCGGACGGTCGGCGGTTCCTGGTGAGGTTGCGGAGACGGGCCTCCACGACACCGCCCGCCGATGGGCGCGCCCGCCACCGCTGGCCGTCATCGACCTGGTGGGGTGTCCAACACAGGATGCTCGGGTGGTGTCCCAAGGCGTCGATCAGGTCGCGGGCTCGCGTGTTGACCGCGCCCCGGGCGTGACGTAGCGACGTGTCGGGGAGAGCGACATCCTGGAGGATCAGGAGGCCGGCCTGATCGGCCGCCTCGTAGAGGGCGTGGTGGGCCACATGGGTGTGGACCCGGAGCGCCTCGAGTCCGAGGTCCACCGCGGTGGACACCAGGCCGGTGGCCCGCTCGGCCACTTCGGTGTCGTCGAGGTCCGGGTCGCCGGCACCTACCGGCAGCACGTTCGCTCCCTTCAGGAAGATCCGCTCTCCGTTGACCGAGCAGATCGACCCGTCCCAGGCCACCCGCCGCAGCCCGGTGCGCCTCGTGGCTGCGTCGCTCGACTCCCCGTCGACGGCGATGTGCACGCCGATGTCGACCAGGGGTTGCGCTCCGAGGCCACGCGGCCACCAGAGGTCGGGTGCGGGGATGTCGAGACCCCACCCGACGCGGTTGGCCCCCTGGGCGAGCGTTCGTGTTTCGCGGTCGGCCTCCACCCCGTCGACGGTGGTGGTGATGACGACCTGTCGCCCTCGGTCGCTGTCGAGGGCGAGCCGGATGAGGAGGTGGGCGCGCGAGTCGTCGGCGTCGCGGCACAGCACCCGGAGGCGGTCGATGCGGACGGGTCCCGATTCGATGATCCGCACCGAACCGGTGAGACCGATGTGGGCCGGCGCGCCGATCGGCGATCGGGCGTCGTCGGGGTCGCCGTGCACCTCGAGGGCGAGCGTGTGCTCGCGGCCGAGGTCGGCGAGTCGGGAGATCTCGAACGCGTGGGGTGTGGCGCGGGCCACCGGGTCACCGAGGTAGGCGCCGTCGAGCCACAGATCGGCGCGGCCGGCCAGCCGTTCGATGATCACCCACCGCCGACGGTCATGCTCGCGGGTCTCGAGTTCGAACCGTCGCCGGAGCATGACCTGGCGGCCGAGGTCGGGGCCGAGGCGTCCGGGCACGTCGATCGTCGACCACGAGCTGTCGTCGAGGTCGGGGTCGATCGCGATGCGGCGGCTCCGATCGTCCACCGCAGTCGCCCGCCACTGGCCGTCGAGCTCCACGCCGGGAGCGTACCGATGGGTTCGGGCTCGATCGGCCCGTGAGCGACCGAGCCGTATAGGTTCGGCGCATGCCCCCTGAGATCTCCACCCTCGGTGAACTGCGCGCCTCGGGATGGGAGTCGCGCTCGGTGAAGACCGAGATCCGGTCCAACGCCGTTGCGCGGGTGGCCTCGGGTCGACCGCTGTTCGATGGTGTTCTCGGCTACGAGGACACCGTCATGCCGCAGTTGGAGAACGCCCTGCTCGCCGGGCACGACGTGATCCTCCTCGGTGAGCGTGGTCAGGCGAAGACCCGCATGATCCGCTCGCTCACGGGTCTTCTCGACGAGTACATGCCGATCATCGCCGGGAGTGAGATCAACGACGACCCCTACCACCCGGTGTCGCGTCACGCCCGCGACCTCGTCGCGGAGATGGGTGATGAGACACCCATCGCGTGGGTGCGTCGCGATGACCGCTTCGGCGAGAAGTTGGCGACGCCCGACACCTCGATCGCGGACCTCATCGGCGAGGTCGATCCGATCAAGGTGGCTGAGGGGCGGTACCTGTCGGATGAGCTGACGCTCCACTACGGCCTCGTGCCGCGCACCAACCGCGGCATCTTTGCGATCAACGAGCTCCCCGATCTGGCGGAGCGAATCCAGGTCGGCCTGCTGAACGTGCTCGAGGAGCGCGATGTGCAGATCAGGGGGCATCGGGTCCGTCTTCCGCTCGACGTGATGCTCATCGCATCGGCCAACCCCGACGACTACACGAGTCGTGGCCGGATCATCACTCCGCTCAAGGATCGGTTCGGCAGCCAGATCCGCACCCACTATCCGCTCTCGGTCGAGATCGAGGAGCAGATCATGCTCGCCGAGGCGACGCCGCCTGAGGTGGGCGACTCCGGTGTCTCGGTCGCGGTGCCCGAGCACCTCAGGCGGGTGGTCGCCGAGTTCAGTCATCTCGCCCGCGCGAGCAGTCATGTGAACCAGCGGAGCGGGGTGAGTGTGCGGTTGAGCGTCTCGAACTACGAGGCGTTGGCGGCCAATGCCCTCCGGCGAGCACTCCGCGCTGGAGAGTCCGAGGCCGTGGCGCGCATCGATGACCTCGACGCCCTTGCCGCCACATCGATCGGCAAGATCGAGATCGAGGCTCTGGAAGACGGTCGTGAGGGTCTGGTGTTCGAGAACCTGCTCCACCAGGCGGTGCTCACCACCTTCCGGGATCTCGTCGATCCGTCGGCCACGGCGGGGGTGGTGGAGGCCTTCGAGGAGGGCATGGTGGCCCACACTGGTGCCGGGCTGTCGAGTTCCGAACTGGCGGGGCTCGTCGGTTCACTCCCGGCCCTTGCGCCCCTTGCCGAGGCCCTCGTCGGGTCCGGGGCGTCGGAGGCCGCGGTCGCCTCCGCGGTCGAGTTCGTGCTCGAGGGTCTGCACCTCTCGCGCCGGCTCAACAAGGACGCGGCCGAGTCCGGGTCGACGTATCGCGCTCGCTCGTAGTCGCGAGCAACGGTCCGCGGCGTCAGCCGAACGGGGTGCGGGTCCAGAGTTCGCCGGTGTCGTTGCGGTCGGTGCGCGTCGGTGTGCCCGACAACCTGACCACGTCGACCGCGCCCGGGAACCCGGGGAGTTCGACCTCTCCGTAGGGCTCGGCCTCAACGCCCTCGGGCAGTCGCTCGAGGTGCATGGTCGGCATGAGGACGTCGAAGTTGGTGGCGTGGTCGCACAGGCGCGAGGCCATGTTGACGGCCGAGCCGATGTAGTCGTCACCCTCGAACAGCAGGGCGTGTCCGGTGGCGAGGCCGGCTCTCAGTGTGAGCGGGGCGCACACTCGGGCGGCGCGGCGTTCCAGATCCATGGTGAACTCGATCGCTCCGGGCTGGTCGACGCTGACGATCATGCAGCCGTCGCCGAGCCACTTGGCGATGCGGACCCCTCGCTCGGAGGCGACCTCACGGACGAGGGTGCGGAAGGTGCTGAGAATCCGACCGGCGGCGTCGTCACCGTACGCGGCGGTGTAGTTCGTGAATCCGGACAGGTCGAGGAACACGAAGGTCCGGGGCACTCGCACGCGCTCACACTAGGCGTGATCCCGGTCATGGTCACAGCGCGGGCTCGGCCCGGCGTCGTCGTGGAGAGGCGAACTACGGTGACGTCATGGGAAGCCGTTTCGTCTACTCGCGGTGGGATGGGACGCAGCGCGGTTTCGAGCTGGATGCCGAATCCCTCCTCGACGGGCTCTCCGATGACCTGTTGCATCACGGTGATCTGGAGGCCGCGCTTCGACAGTTGATGCGGGAGGGTCTCGACCTCGGGGATCGCGGTCGTCTCGACGGACTGGCTGACGTCCTCGAGCGGATCCGGGAGGAGCGCGAGCGTCGTCTCGCCGAGGCTGATCCCGACGGTCGTCTCTCGGAGTGGTCGCGCGAGCTCGAGGACATCATCGATGAGGAGCGCCACGCGATCGACAACGCCCTGCGCGACGCCGAGAGATCGTCGGATGAGCGTCGTGTGGCCTCGGGTCGGGAGGCGGCGGCCCGACGGAACGCCTCGCTGGACCTGTTGCCCGATGCCGTGCCGGACCGGATCAGCTCGCTTCAGTCGCACGACTTCGAGTCGTCGGAGGCCGCACGACGTCTCGACGACCTCGTCGAGCGCATTCGCACCGAGACGGTACAGGAGGCGGTCGATCAGATCGCCGAGGGGATGCAGGCGGTGACTCCCGAGGACATGGCTCGGGTCCGCGAGATGCTCGGTGAGCTGAACGAGATGGTGGCGCGTCGAGACGCCGGGGAGGACCCCGACTTCGAGGGCTTCATGGAGCGATTCGGTGACATGTTCCCCGATGACCCTCAGAGTCTCGATGAGCTGCTCGAGTCGATGGCCCGTCGAATGGCCGCCGCTCAGGCCCTGATGAACTCGATGAGTCCCGAGCAGCGCGCTCAACTCGCTGACCTGGCCGAGCGTTTCGCGGGAGATGCCGAACTCGCCCGTCAGATGGGGGCGTTGTCGGACATGCTGCGGCAGCGCTTCGGTGATCTCAACTGGGATGCCTCCTACCCGTTCACGGGCGAGGGCGCCGATGATCGTGAGCGGGCCCTCCGAGCTGCCGCAGAACTCGGTGAGCTCGATCTGATCGAGCAGATCCTGTCCGGGGCGCGCGGCCCGTCGGCCCTCTCGGAGTTGGATCCGGAGCGGGTTGCTGAGCTCCTCGGTGAGGAGGCGGCGCGCTCGCTGTCGGAGATGGCCCGTCTCTCTCAGTTGCTCGAGGACGCCGGGCTCGCTGAGCGTCGCGACGGTCACCTGCAGTTGACCCCTCGGGGTCTTCGCGCCATTGGACAGGGCGCGCTGCGGGAGATCTTCGCCTCGATGCGCCGTGAGCGACTCGGAGGGCACCCGACCCCGGTACTCGGCCGCGGCTCGGAGGCCAGTCATGAGACCAAGCCCCATGAGTTCGGTGACCCGTTCGATCTGGATCTGCACCGAACGATCAGGAACGCGATCTCGAGGTCGGGGCCGGGCACACCGGTGCGCCTCGATCCTGAGGACTTCGAGGTTGTGCGCAACGAGCACCTGAGTCGGGCGGCGACGGTGGTCATGGTCGATCTGTCGATGTCGATGCCGATGCGGGGCAACTTCCTTCCCGCCAAGAAGACGGCGCTCGCGCTCCACACGCTCATCCAGTCGCAGTATCCGCGCGATTTCCTCGGACTGGTGGGTTTCGCCTCCGGCGCTCGCGAGCTCAGTCCGTCGGAACTGCCCGAGGTGTCCTGGGACTACGAGTACGGGACGAACATGCAGCTCGGTTTGCGTATCGCGCGGCGCATGCTCGCCCGCGAGCACGGGCTCCGTCAGGTGGTGATGATCACCGATGGTGAGCCGACGGCGCACCAGCGCGGTGACGGTCGGATCGTGTTCGACTACCCGCCGTCACCGGAGACCATCGGGGAGACGCTGGCCGAGGTGGGGAGGTGCACACGCGCCGGGATCACGATCAACACGTTCGTGCTCGATGCGACGGCGTCGCTCACCGCGTTTGTCGACCGGATGTCAACGATCAACCGTGGTCGGGCGTTCTACACGACGAATGATCGTCTCGGGGACTTCGTGATCGACGACTTCGTCGAGGGTCGGCGTCACCGGTCGACGGCCCGACGCACGGGCTGAGCGCTGCCGGGGTCCGTTCGGATCATCCCAGTTCGTGGGCCTGAGAAATACTCCCTTGCACGGAGAGCCTGTGCTATGGAACAATGACATTGTTGTAATTACAGCCGCGTTACCAACCTGCCCCGACGGGGCTGGCGGCCGTCGGCGGACACGGAGCGAACATGAGTGACTCGGTCGAACCGACTGAGAACTGGCAGGACGACGCGAACTGCCTGGGAGTCGACCCCGACCTCTTCTTTCCCGAGCGTGGTGCGTCCACACGGGAGGCGAAGGAGGTCTGCCGCGGGTGCGTCGTCAGGGACGACTGCCTGGAGTTCGCGCTGCGTAACGGCGAGAAGTTCGGCATTTGGGGCGGCCTCTCCGAGCGCGAGCGACGTCGTATCCGCCGCCAGCGCGCGCAGGCGGTGCGCGCGGTTCTCGGCGCCTGACGTCCTGAGGAGGACGTCCGCTCCTCTCGGGCTAGTGTGACTCCATGCCCAGTGGTGCGGAATGGATCATCGTCCTCGTGATCGTGCTCGTCGTGTTCGGGGGATCGCAGCTCCCGAAGGTGGCGCGCAATCTCGGCAAGGCCCAGAACGAGCTGAAGAAGGGTCTCGCGGAGGGTGCTGCTGAGGCCGAGGCCTCGGACGACGCCTCGAAGGACTGAACCCCGGCCGCTCCGCGGCGGGCTGCGTCAGACCGCCGGCGCCAGTTGCGTGCGGCGGCGGAGGATCCGGCGGCGCTCGCGCTCGCTGCACCCTCCCCAGACTCCGTGCTCGATCCGGTTGTCCAGGGCGTAGTCCAGACACCGGCCCGCGATCGGGCAGCGCGAGCAGATCGCGCGGGCTCGATCAACGCCGGCGCCGTCGCTCGGGAAGAAGACGTCGGTCTCGTAGCGCCGGCAGTTGCCTGCCTGCATCCATGCGGTGACCGACTCTCGGTCGGGGCTTGGCACGGCGGTGAGTGTTCGGCTGGTGGTGCTCATATGTCCTCCACTGGTGGTCTTCGGCTGCGCCGAATCCGGGTGCACCAGCACCGTAACACAAATGAAATAATTTTGGGCTAATTTCTGGCGACTTTGAGCCATTTCACACCGCTTTCTTACGTTTGCATGACGGAAAGCCACTTCGGGGTCACGGAGTGTTCACCCATCGGCGGTTCACAGGCAGCACTACCGCCGGTAGCGTCAGAGCCCATGACTGACTTCGCCGTCGACGCTCCGCCCCGAGGACACGCCCGGATCACCTACGTGGGACCGGTCTCACCGCACTGGGAGATCAACGCCGACTGGGGCGACACCAAGCTCATGGAGGACTTCCGCACCCGCGCCCTCGCCCGCCTGGTGCTGCTCACCGAGGCCGACCCGCAGTTCCGGCGCAATCGCGAGCGGATCAATCGTGACGCCGAGCGCGAGCTGATCTCACTCGAGTGGGACCTCGGGCGTCCCGATCCCGAATTCGAGGAGTGACCGTGTCGGACTCGCTCGCATCAGCGGGGTTCCGCCGATGACGACCGAGTTTGCACCCGAGCCCCCCGTGACCGTGGCGGGCTTCGACGGGGCCCGCTATCTCAACCGTGAGGTCAGCTGGCTCGACTTCAACGAGCGGGTCCTCGATCTCGCCGACGAGCCGGGCATCCCGCTGCTGGAGCGGATCAAGTTCGTGGCGATCGCCTCGTCGAATCTCGATGAGTTCTTCCAGGTGCGCGTCGCAGCGCTCAAGGATCAGATCGCGGCCGGCGTCGAGGATGAGACCCCCGACGGGATGACTCCCGGTCAGCAGCTCGCCGAGATCGGCACCCGCGTCGCCGCCTTCGTGCGTCGCCAGGAGTCCCTGCTCCTCGACGACCTCCTCCCGGCGCTCCGAGAGGCCGGTATCTCGATCGTGCGGTGGAGCGACCTCGACCTCGGTGACCGGCTCGCGGCCCGAGCCTTCTACGAGGACCGCATCTTCCCGGTCCTCACCCCGCTCGCTGTCGACCCCGGGCACCCCTTCCCCTACATCTCCAACCTCGCGCTCTCTATCGCGGTCACGGTCGCCGATCCGTCCACCGCTGAGCGTCGCTTCGTGCGACTGAAGATCCCGAAGATCTTCCCGCGGTTCGTTCCCCTCGGCGACGGCCGGTTCGTACCCGCCGAGGAGGTGATCGCGGCGCATCTCGACACCTTGTTCGTCGGCATGGTGGTCGAGGAGTGGGCGACGTTCCGAGTGACGCGCAACGCCGATCTCGCTCTCGAGGAGGACGAGGCCGACGATCTGCTTGAGGCCGTCGAGCTCGAACTGCGCAAGCAGCGGTTCAACCGACCGGTCCGACTCGAGGTGCACCGCAGCATCAGCCCGGAGATGCTCGGCCTGCTGGTGCGCGAGCTCGGCATCGATGAGCGCAACGTCACTGAGCACTCCACCCTGCTCGACCTCTCCTGCTACCTGCAGATCCACGGGCTCGACCGACCCGACCTGAAGGACCGGCCCTGGGTGCCGACCACGGCCGGTCGCATCCTCGCGGCCGAGGAGGCCGAGCGGAGTCTCTTCGATGTCGTCGACGACCGCGCCCTGCTTGTGCATCACCCTTACGAGAGCTTCTCGAGCAGCGTCGAGGCCTTCATTGCCCAGGCGGCGGATGATCCTCATGTTCAGACCATCAAGATGACGCTGTACCGATCGGGCGCCGACAGCCCGATCCTGCGGAGCCTGATCCGCGCCGCTGATCGCGGTGTGCAGGTCGCTGTGCTCGTGGAGTTGAAGGCGCGCTTCGACGAGGCGACCAACATCCAGTGGGCGAGGCGACTCGAACGGGCGGGAGTGCACGTCGTCTATGGCATGGTCGGGTTGAAGACCCACTCCAAGGTGGTGCTCGTCGTCCGCGATGACGGCGAGCGACTCCGGCACTACTGCCATATCGGCACCGGCAACTACAACGCCCGCACGGCGCGGCTTTACGAGGACCTGGGCTACATCACCAGCGATCCGGCGATCGGCGCTGATGTGGTGCATCTCTTCAACCACCTCACCGGTTTCAGCCGCTCCGACGACTATCGCACCCTGCTGGTCGCCCCGCGGGGTCTGCGGTCGCAACTCATCGACCTCGTGGAGCGCGAGATGGAGTTCGGCGCCGAGGGCTCGATCCGTATGAAGTGCAATGCGATCGCCGACCCGGTGATGATCGACGCGCTCTACCGGGCGAGCGACGCTGGGGTGTCGGTCGAGATGGTGGTTCGCGGAATCTCGTGCATCCGCGCCGGGGTGCCCGGGCTCTCGGACAACATCAGCGTGAGGTCCATTCTCGGGCGCTACCTCGAGCACAGCCGGATCTATCGATTCGCCCACGGCGCTGACGACGGTGGTCCGCTCTACCTGATCGGCTCACCTGACCTCATGCCACGCAACCTCGAGCGTCGCGTCGAGGTGTTGGTGCCGATCCAGCACCCGAAGCACCGAGAGTGGCTCGACCGAGTGCTCGACTTCGATCTCTCCGATGAGGTGGTGCGCTGGGAGCAGGGACCCGACGATCGTTGGCGCCGGCGGGGCCCCCGTGACGAGTTCGCTCCGGATGCCCAGGAACTCATGTATCGCTGGGCCTACGAGCGTCAGCAGGCCGTTCGTCGCTGATACCGCTGGTCCGGGAATCAGTTCGTCGCGAGTGCCCCATCCGTTCACCTGCTGTTCACCCACGTCCGAGAGTCGGTTCACCGGGGTCTCTTAGCTTGCGGCCGTCCGCGGGAGAAGCCCGCGGCGTGTACCCCCGTGAACGACGTCTGATTGGAGACAGCAGAGTGAGATTCCATTCCAAACGATTCGTTGCCCTCGCAGCAGTCGTAGCGCTCGTGGTCGCCGCCTGTGGCAGTGGCGATGATGATTCGACGGCGGACGAGCCGGCGGCGGCCGAAGAGTCCGCTGCCTCGGCTGAGGCCCCTGCCGCGGAACCCGCCCCGGAGCCTGAGGAGGTCACCGGCACGTTGATTGGTGCGGGTGCGTCGTCGCAGGCTGCGGCGATGTTGGGTTGGCAGGCCGGCTTCCAAGCCGTCTACACAAACGCGACGGTTGAGTATGACCCGATTGGTTCTGGTGGTGGCCGGAAGCAGTTCCTTGGTGGTGGTTCGGACTTCGCTGGTTCGGATGCCGCGCTGAAGGATGAGGAGTGGGAGTCGTCGAAGGAGGTGTGCGCCGGTGATCTCGGTGCGATCAACCTTCCTCACTACGTGTCGCCGATCGCGATTCCGTACAACCTGCCGTCGCTGGCGGGCACGACGTTGCAGTTGTCGCCTGAGGTGATCGCGGGGATCTTCGCGAACCAGATCACGAACTGGTCGGATGCGGCGATCGCCGCGGACAACCCGGGTGTGGATCTGCCGGATCTCGCGATCAACCCGGTGCACCGCGCCGATGAGTCGGGCACGACGGAGAACTTCACGGACTACATGGCTCAGGCTGCGCCTGATGTGTGGACCTATGGTCCGATCGAGGCGTGGGATGCCGATGGCCCCGGTGGTGGTGAGGGTGCTCCTCAGACCTCTGGTGTCGTTGCTGCGGTGAACGCTGGTGAGGGGTCGATCGGCTACGCCGATGCTTCTCAGATCGGTGATCTGCCCGCTGCCGCGGTCGGTGTCGCTGGTTCGTTCGTCGAGTTCTCGCCTGAGGCCGCTGGTCGGATTGTTGATTCGTCGGAGCGGACCGGTGGTCGTAACGAGTTCGACTTCAAGATCGAGGTGAACCGGACGCCGGATTCGGCGGATACCTACCCGATCGCGCTGGTCTCGTATCACATCGTGTGTCTCGAGTACACCGATCAGGAGACCGTTGATCTGGTGAAGGCGTTCATGACCTACGTCAGCTCCGACGCGGGTCAGCGTGCGTCGGCTGCCTCGGCTGGTTCGGCTCCGATCTCCGATGAGGTCCAGGCCGAGATCCAGAAGTCCATCGCCGCGATCAGCGTCGCTGGCTGACACAACTAATCTCACGTCGGAATGGGGGTGCGGCCTCGGTGCTGCACCCCCATTCCGAAATCTTTATTCCACGACCAGTTATTCCCCGACAAGTTGATGTCAGTTCTGATCACGCCATGACGCTCCTCGACGCCTCCCCCCGACGCTCGGACAGCCTCCGCTCTCCGGTCAGTCGCTTGGGCGACCGCATCTTCTCCGGCCTGTCCAAGGCGGCGGGCATCAACATCTTGATCATCCTCGCCGGTGTGGCGACGTTCCTCGTGGTGGAGGGTCGTGCGGGCATCCTCGGTGACACCGAGGAGATGTCCGGAAGCGACAACTTTCTTCAATACGTCGGACCGCTCGTCTTCGGCACCGTGTACGCCGCGTTCATCGCGCTGCTGATCGCCGCCCCCCTCGGGGTGGCAGTCGCGCTGTACATCAGCCATTACGCCCCCCGGCGTGTGGCGCAGTCACTCGGTTATCTGGTCGACCTTCTCGCGGCCATTCCGAGCGTGGTGTTCGGTATCTGGGGCATCACGGTTCTCGCCCCGATCATGTCGGGCAACGTCTACCCCTGGCTGAACTCGAACTTGGACTTTCTCCCATTCTTCTCTGGCACCTTGTCGACCAGTGGCCGGTCCATGTTGACCGCCGGAATGGTGTTGGCAGTCATGATCCTCCCGGTCATCACCGCGATCTCGCGCGAGGTCTTCCTGCAGACCCCTCGCCTTCATGAGGAGGCATCGCTCGCCCTCGGGGCCACCAAATGGGAGATGATCCGTCAGGCCGTCCTGCCCTACGGCCGCTCGGGCGTCATCAGTGGATGCATGCTCGGGCTCGGCCGCGCCCTCGGAGAGACCATGGCAGTCGCGATCATCCTCTCACCGAGCGATGGTTACTTCTGGAGCGTGCTGACCAACCAGAACTCGAACACCATCGCCTCGAATGTCGCGCTCAAGTTCCCGGAGGCCTATGGCCTCGACGTCAATCGGCTGATCGCGACGGGACTTGTGCTCTTCGGGATCACGTTCCTGGTGAACGCCCTCGCCCGCCGCGTCGCGAACGCCGGATTCTCGGGAGCAGACGGATGACCGTCACGACCGGCGCGCTCTCCGTGGGTGATACCTCCCCGGGGTTTGTGGCCCGGCGGATGCCGCGATGGATCGAGATAGCGATCATCGTCGTCGCTGTGGGGCTCGCTCTCCTTGTGCCGGTTGCCGCAGGTGGTTTCCGATGGGGCTGGGCCCTCGTCGTCGGAGCGCTCTCGTACCTGGTCCTGGTGTTCGGCACGAGTCGCGTTCTGGAGGATCGTCGACAGAGCACCGATCGGGTGATGCGCGTCGCTTTATCGATGGCGTTCGCTGCGGTGATGCTCCCGCTTGTCTCAGTGGCGTGGACGGTGATCCGAGAGGGTGCCTCACGCTTGGACGGGACGTTCCTTACTGGCACCATGCGTCTGACGCCTGAGGATTTACTCGCCCAACGCGAGGGAGTCGCCGCTGGAGGGGCACTGCACGCCATGACGGGCACGCTCATCATCACGGGGCTCGCGGCGGCGATCGCGATTCCGCTGGGGTTGCTGACAGCCGTCTACCTCGTCGAGTACGGCCGCGGGAGGCTTGCCCGGGCGATCACCACCATGGTCGACGTGATGACCGGCATTCCCTCGATCGTCGCTGGATTGTTCGCCTACGCGCTCTTCGTCATCGTGTTTGGGCCGGGGAGTCGGACGGGAATCGCAGGAGGCGTCGCACTGTCGGTGCTCATGACCCCGGTGGTCGTGCGATCCGCGGAGGAGATGCTTCGACTGGTGCCGAACGAGCTGCGCGAGGCCTCGTATGCGCTCGGGGTGCCGAAGTGGAAGACGATTCTGAAAGTGGTGTTACCCACTTCGGTGGCTGGGATCCTCACCGGCATCACCCTGGCGATCGCCCGTGTGATCGGTGAGACCGCCCCGCTGCTAATCGCAGCCGGCCTCGCCCAGGAGACAAACCTCAACCCCTTCGATGGACGAATGACGAGTTTGCCCGTGTTCACCTACTACCAGTACGTCCAGCCTGGCATCCCCACCGAGGCCGGTGTCGCCCGCGCCTGGGCGGCGGCGCTCATGCTCGTCATCATCGTCGCGGCCCTGTTCATCATCGCGCGGGTGCTCGCCACAGTCCTGAAGCCGAAAGGTCTGCGATGATGCTCTACGGAGCGACGACGAGAGGAACACCAGTGACTGACGACTCCCAGTTGTCCGAACCCACAGAGGACGTAAGCGCGGTGGATCGCGGGATCTCGGTCGCTGGGCTCAACATCTACTACGGCGACTTCCGCGCCGTCGCCGATGTCGACATGCACATCGAGTCCAGGTCGATCACTGCCCTGATCGGCCCATCGGGCTGCGGCAAGTCGACCTTCCTGCGGTCACTCAACCGCATGCACGAGGTGATCGACGGTGCTCGGGTCGAGGGCTCGGTGACGCTGGACGGCGCCGACCTCTACGCCCCCGGTATCGACCCGGTGGCGGTGCGACGGCGGGTCGGCATGGTGTTCCAGCGACCGAACCCGTTCCCGACCATGTCCATCTACGACAACGTCGTGGCGGGGATCCGGCTCAACTCTGGGAAACTGCGGCGTTCTGAGACGGATGAGATCGTCGAGCGGTCGCTTCGTGGGGCGAACCTCTGGGAGGAGGTCAAAGACCGTCTCGACCAGCCGGGCTCGGGGCTATCCGGCGGCCAGCAGCAACGGTTGTGTATCGCGCGGGCCACGGCTGTCGAACCCGATGTTCTCCTGATGGATGAGCCGTGCTCCGCGCTCGACCCGATCTCTACGTTGGCGATCGAACAACTCATGCTTGAGTTGAAGCAGAACTACACGATCGTCATCGTGACGCACAACATGCAGCAGGCCGCTCGTGTGAGCAGCAAGACAGGGTTCTTCAACATCGCGGGCACTGGGCAACCGGGTCGACTGATCGAGATCGACGACACCAAGACGATCTTCTCGAATCCGTCTGAGCAGGCCACCCAGGACTACGTGACTGGGAGGTTCGGCTGATGAGCGACCTTCGCGCCGGATTCCACAGTGATCTCGACGACGTCCGTGACTCGATCGTGCGCCTCGGTGCCACGGTGATCGATCTCATCCCACGGGTGACCGCGGTACTTCTCGAACAGGATCTTGAGGGCGCCGAGTACGTCATTCTCGGCGACGACGAGGTCGACGCTCGCGCGACCGCGATCGAGGAGAAGGCCCTCTCACTCCTCGCTCTACAGGCACCGGTCGCTGGGGATCTTCGACAGGTGGCAACGGCACTCAAGATCTCAGCCGAGATGGAGCGCTCAGCAGATCTGTGCTGCAACATCTGCAAGGCTGCCCGCCGCATCTACGGTCACGATCTCGACCCGAAGTTGCGTGGCATCATTCAGAAGCTCAGCGATCAGGCTCAAGCCGAGTATCGGCAGGCCCTGGACGCCTATGCGTCCGTCGACGCGATGCGCGCGGCTGCGCTGCCGGACATCGACTCGTACCTCGACGATCTCCACCGACAGTTCATCCAGCAGATTCTGGAGAGTCACGCGGCGGAGACCATCGACCTGCAGGTGGCGGTGCAGCTCGCTCTCGTCGCGCGGTTCTATGAGCGGCTCGGTGACCATGCCGTCAATCTTGCGAATCGGGTGAGGTACATCGCGACCGGTTGGCTGCCGGAGCATGAGGACTCCCATCGTGGATTGGCGTCGGACGACGCCTGAACGACTGTGGAGTTGGTCACCCTCGTCGCCGGCATCGCTCTTGGAGTCGTTCTCTGTGGGCTGGTCTCGCGAATTCGAGGTCGAACCGATGGTCCAGTTCAAGCTGCTGACTCCGTCGAGGATGAGCCTGACACTCGCGTCGAGGAACTCGTCGACCAATTGCGCACCGCGATCGTGCAGGTTGATTCATTCGGACGCACCACGCTCCGTAATTCCGCGGCGGAGCGTCTGCGGACCTCCCACTCCGGTTATCTGATCGAGGAGGCCATCGAGCGTCACCTTGCCTCAGCGCTGAAGAGATCCCCGTCGGAGGAGACCCTCGAGTTCTTCGGGCCACCCAAACAGGTGGTGGTGGTGCGCACCGTGTCCCTCCCGGGAGGTGGGGCGGTGGCGTTCGCCGATGACATCAGCGAACGACATCGACTCGACGCCATGCGCACCGACTTCGTCGCGAACATCAGTCATGAGTTGAAGACCCCGGTTGGAGCGATGGCGGTGCTCGCCGACGCCCTCACCGGTGAGGATGATTCGGAGATGGTGCAGCGTCTTGTTGGCCGGATGGTGTTCGAGGCCGAGCGTGCCGCTCGCACCATTGACGATCTGTTGCAGTTGACCGAGATCGAACTCGGCTCCGTGATCGATGCGGTCCCGCTCGATGCCGTCGCTCTGCTCAGCGCCGCCGCCGACCGTGTGAGACACAGCGCAAGTGAGCGATCTGTCGAGATCCGTCTCGTCGATCGCGCCGAACCGGTCACCGTGGTGGGTGAGCCCCGTCAGCTGGCCTCGGCACTTGGCAACCTCGTGGAGAACGCCGTGAAGTACTCCGAAGTTGGGGGACGGGTAGATCTCGCCGTTGACGGTGACGGTGACGGTGTCGCGTTCACGGTGACCGATGACGGTGTGGGAATCCCGCAGCGCGATGTCGAGCGGATCTTCGAGCGCTTCTACCGGGTCGACAAGGCGCGCAGTAGGGGTACCGGTGGGACGGGGCTCGGCCTCGCGATCGTTCGCCACGTGGCGACCAATCATGGAGGTGAGGTCGAGGTCACCTCGGCGGAGGGCGAGGGGAGCACATTCGTCCTTCGGATACCCCATGGCACCCCAGCCGCGGATGTCGACGGCGTGGAGAGTTCTCTCGAGGAGGTCGAGTCAACATGAGTCAGCAGACCGTCTTGCTCGTCGAGGATGAGGAGTCCTTCATTGAGGCGGTCCGGCTCGGGCTCTCCCGGGAGGGATTTGCCGTTGAGGTCGCGCGAGACGGCCAGGAGGCGCTCGAGGTCTTTGAGCGGTGTCAGCCAGACATCGTGCTCCTCGATGTGATGCTCCCGAGAATGAGCGGGATTGACGTGTGTCGACGCCTTCGGCAGACGTCCGACGTGCCGATCATCATGGTGACGGCCAAGGGCAGCGAGATCGACACCGTGGTCGGACTCGAGGTCGGTGCTGACGACTACGTCACCAAACCATTCCGGATCCGTGAGTTGGTCGCCCGGATGCGGGCGGCGCTTCGTCGCTCACCCCGAGACTCCACCGGTGAGATCGCTCTCCCCGGCTCGGACACCATCGTCGTCGGAGACGTCGCACTCGACCCCGAAGAGCATGTCGTGACGATCGGAGGGGAGCAGGTCCCGATGCCGCTGAAGGAGTTCGAGGTGCTGCGGCTGCTGCTGAGCAACGCTGGTCGAGTGCTCACCCGCGAGGTGCTCATCGATCGGGTGTGGGGGAGTGACTACGTCGGTGACACCAAGACCCTCGATGTCCACATCAAACGTCTCCGATCCAAGATCGAGGATGACCCGGGCGCGCCCACCACGATCGTGACGATCCGCGGTCTCGGGTACAAGTTCGAGCGACCGAAGCGGTCCGTCTCGAGTTGAGTGCGCCTACCATCGCCAGTCGTGCGTGACGACGGCGGATCGAGGTTCCGACACCTCGCTCGCACCCATGCCGCGATGATGGCCGGCGAGGCCGCGATGGTGGTCGCCCTCGCCGACTCCTTCTTCTTCGACGTGGACCTCGACGGTACGCGAACGCGCCTGCTCGGGTTCCTGCTCGTCAGCTTCACGCCGTTCCTCATCGTCGCGCCGATGATCGGACCGATGATCGATCGGGTCCGCGGAGGTCGGCGATTCGTGGTGCGCGTCACCGCGCTCGCCCGGCTCGTGATCCAGGTGACGATGATCTGGTTCACCGACGACCTGCTGCTCTTCCCGCTCGTCTTCATCGCCCTCGTCCTCCAGAAGACCTACGCCGTGTCGAAGTCGGCGATCGTCCCGTCGGTGGTGCGCAACGAGGCCGAACTCGTCGAGGCCAACTCCAAACTCGGTCTCATCGCCGGTCTCGTCGGAGCGGTCGCCGTGGTGCCCGCCGCCGCCCTCCAATTCCTCATCGGATCGGGCCCCACCCTGGCCTATGGCGCGGCGCTCTTCGCGCTCGCCCTCTGGTGGTCGATGAGCCTCCCCGCCTCCAGCGGCCCGATCGACGAGACGGCTGCTCTCCGACGCACCGACGACATCGAGTCCGGCGACCTCCGAACGGCGTGGGTGGCGATGCTCGTCCTCCGGTCGGTCGCCGGCTTCACCCTGTTCCACCTCGCCCTCTGGTACCGCGGCACCGGGGCGGAGTCATGGTGGCTCGGCGCCGCGGTCGGGGCTGGCTCGCTCGGCACCATGTTCGGCAACGCGATCTCGCAGACCATGCGCCGCTTCGTCGCCGAGAGGAACATGCTCGCGGCGGCCCTAGTGCTCGACACCCTTGCCGCGCTCGCTGCGATCATGATCGGTGGCGAACTCGCCGGGGTCGTGCTCGCCGGGACCGTCAACCTCTCGGCCGCGATCGGTCGCCTGGCCTTCGAGAGCATCGTCCAACGCGATGGGCCCGAGACCGGGCGGGGCCAGACGTTCGCGCGCTACGAGACGCGTTTCCAGTTCGGTTGGGTGGTGGGTGCCACCCTGCCGGTACTGCTGTCGGTGTCGGGCACCGCGGGGTTCGTCTACCTCGCGGCAGTGGCCGGGGTGGCGGCCGTCGCGTACGTCTACGACTGAGACGGTCGTCGGCGGATCACTCGCCGGTGAGCCGGGCGAGCCAGAGCCCCGGCGCGCCGATCTCATTGGGTGTTGGCAGTGGCTCGTCATGGGCGAGCAGCAGGCCGATCGCGTCCTCACCGGCCCGGTCGACCACGCCCTGCACGAAGTTCTTGCCGATGGACACCTGGTCGTGGTCGACCCGGATGCCGAGGAGCCGCTGGATGAACACATCGGCCGGGTCGGTGTCGCTGCGTCGACGACGGACCGCCTCGGAGATGCTGAGCGCCTCACCGCCGACCACTCGGACGGCGACCGCGTCGACGAACCAGTCGGTCAGGCCGACGACGGCCGCGACTGCGGCATCGAGCCAGGGCTCGAGTTCGAGTTGATCGGGTGAGCGCACGGCGCCGAGCAGGACCTCGGGGTCACCGAGCGCCTCCTGGAGAGCGGCCATCGGGTCGCCCGCGGTCATGTCGAGCCCACTCAGTCGCTCGGTGACGGCCTCCGGGTCGGGACGGAATCCACCGACATGGCGTCGCACCAGGGTGAGCAGTTGCTCGCGGAGACCGGTGCGGGTGCCGACAACCCAACCGGCGAGCTCCTGGGTGAGCACCCACAGGCGCATCTGCTCGAGCCCGATCGACCAGTCGGCGGCGAAGGCGTCAATCGTCGTCGGCACCAGCTCGACCCGGTCGTTGCCCCGCGGAATCGGCAGGTCGCGCGTGCCGAAGGCGCGGCTGGCGAGGTCACCGACCATCGAGCCCACCGCCATCCCGAGCATCGCCGGCCCCATCATCTTGGAGAGCCCCGCGAACATCTGCCCCATCGGGTCGGTCGGGGTCTCGCCCGGGGGCGCCGAGAGCGAGGTGGCGAGGTCGGTGAACAGCGGCTTGTAGGCATCGAGGGTGTTGGCGGCCCAGACCCCGGGGGTGACGACCTCGGGTCGTACCCCGGTGCAGTCGACCCCGGTCACGTCGCTCACCTGCATGGCGGCGATCGGTGTCAGCCCCTCGAAGGACATGCGCGCGGAGGGGTCGACGTTCACCTCCGGTGTGCCGCCGGTCGCGCTCAGCACGGCGAACTGACGGGCGGCGTCCCAGTTGATCGGGCCCTGGTTCGCCAGCATTCGCGACAGGTCGCCGAACAACGGCATGCCCGAGAAGGGATCATCTGGTGTCGGCTCGGGCGGGTCGGCCATCGGGACGATGTTACGTGGGTCGAGGGCTAGCGTCCCCCCGGGATGTCGGATCGTGTGACCACCGTGCTCGTTCGCGGCGATGACGGGGCGCTCGGAGAACGGGTGACCCGGCTGCTCGCGGACCGTCACGACCTGTCGGTCGTCGACGGTGACGCCGCCGATGGGCCGGTGGACGTCGTCGTCGATCTCGAGGTTGGCGATCACGACCGGATCGGCGCGCGTTCGGCCAGTGTCACCAGTTTCGGAGACGAGCTCCTCGACGAGCTCGTCCGACGATCACCGACGCATCTCGTGCTCGTCTCCTCCGCCCTGGTCTACGGCGCCTATCGGAACAATCCCGTTCCTCTCACCGAGACGGCCATCGTTCGCCCCGAGCACGACTTCGTGTTCGCCCGCCAACTCGCCTCGGTGGAGCTCGCCGTTGACGACTGGCGGCGAGCGCGCAAGGGACGCGCGGTGTCGGTTCTGCGACCGGCGATCGTGATGAGTGGGGAGTCCGGATCCGCTGACGGCACCTCGGCGCTCGCCCGGGCGCTCGCCGCGGGATACGGACGGCGGCTCGACCGGGAGGACCCGGGGGCGCAGTTCGTCCATCTCGACGACCTGGCGGCCGCCGTGGTGCACTGTCTCGTCGATCGCGTCGACGGGGTGGTGAACGTGGCACCCGACTCCTGGGTGCCCGGTGATCGGGTACGGGCCCTCGGGGGTGAGTGGCTCCGACTCCCGCTGCCCGACCGCGCGGTCGAGGTGCTCACATCGCTCGCCTGGCGGTTGCAACGCGGTCCGATCCCGCCGGGACTCGAGGCCTACACGAGGGCCTGGTGGGTGGTCGCCAACGACCGACTGCGCGCCACCGGGTGGCGATCCACAGTCACCAATGAGCAGGTCTACGTCGAGGGCACCGAGGGTGCCTGGTGGGCCGACGTCACCCCGAAGCGCCGTCAGGAGGTGTCGCTGACCCTCGGGGTCGTCGCGCTCGTCAGCGTCGTCACCGTCGTGCTTGGCCTCGTCCGCCGTCGTCTCCGGCGCTGAGCGCTCGGACCCGCCGCGGGGCCGAGGGCTACAGTGCTCTCGTGCAGGCTCCCGACACCGGTGATGAGTGGCTGTCACTGACCGATGCCGCTCTCCCCATCGGGGATGCCTACGACTGGGTGGTCCGCGACGACTGCGGGGCGGTGGTGCTCTTCTCCGGCACGACCCGAGACCACGCTGAAGGTCGCGACGGTGTCACCTCGCTCACCTACGAGGCCTACGCCGAGGAGATCGACGGCACCTTCGCCGAGATCGTCGGCGAGATACGACGACGCTGGCCGACGACCGGTCGCGTCGTCATGTGGCACCGGGTCGGCACGCTCGGGCTCGGTGAGTCGTCGGTGGTGGTCGCCGTGTCGGCGCCCCACCGGCCCGGGGCCTTCGAGGCCGCGCGGTTCGGGATCGACGCGCTCAAGGCGAGCGCGCCCATCTGGAAACACGAGACCTGGTCCGACGGCGCCGACTGGGGCACCGGAGCCAACGCCCCTGTCCCTCCGTCCTCGGTCGGCCGAACGGAGCAGTGACCGAGATGCCGATGACCTCCTGGATCATCCTGGCGGTGCTCGGCATCGCCTTCGTCGCCATCGTCGCGATGAGCAGGCGGCGGCGCTCCGACCCCGCGGCCTCGTTCCAGCGGCAGATCGACGCGCTGTCACCCGAGGCACGCCGTGGGGTCACCGAGCGGGTCAGGGATCTGACCGCTGACGACGCCCGCGCCGACGAGGAGTCCGACGATGGCACGTGACCTCGCGATCGACCTCGGGACCGCGAACACCCTCGTCTACATGAAGGGTCGCGGCATCGTCCTCAACGAGCCGACGGTCATCGCCCTCAACCGTCAGACCGGTGAAGTGCTCGCGACCGGCCGGGAGGCCTGGCAGATGATCGGGAGGACGCCCGGCTACATCGTGGCGGTCCGACCGCTCCGAGGTGGCGCGATCACTGACTTCGAGATCACCGAGCGCATGATCCGACTGCTGCTGCAGCGCGTCGGTGTGAGCCGGTTCACCCGACCGAAGGTGGTCATCTGCGTGCCGTCGGCGATCACCGAGGTCGAGCGCCGCGCGGTCACCGATGCCGCCCGCCGGGCCGGGGCCGCTGACGCGAACCTCATCGAGCAGCCCATGGCCGCCGCCATCGGTGCCGACCTGCCGATCGATGAGCCCATCGGCAACATGGTCATCGACATCGGCGGCGGCACCACCGAGACCGCGGTGATCTCCCTCGGCGGGATCGTCGCCCTCGAGGCGGTCCGCGTCGGATCGTTCGACATCGACTCGGCCATCCAGAGTCACATCCGACGGGAGCACGGGATCGCGATCGGCGATCAGACCGCGGAGAAGATCAAACTCGCGATCGGCTCAGCCGATGTCACCGACGACGAGGTGCCGGCCGAGGTTCGTGGCCGCGACCTCACCAGTGGGCTGCCCAAGACCGTCGAACTGACCCCTGAGGAGATCCGGGTGGCCATCGAGGACCCGGTCTCGTCGATCATCACCTCGGTGACGAGGTGTCTCTCGAAGGCGCCCCCGGAACTGTCCCAGGACTTCCTGGTGCGCGGCATGTATCTGGTGGGCGGTGGTGGACTCCTGCGTGGGCTCGCCTCGAGGATCGAGCGGGAGACCCAGGTGCCGGTGCGGATGTCGAACGTGCCGCTCGAGGCGGTCGTCCTCGGCGCGGGCCACGTCATCGAGCACTACGACGACCTGAAGGGCATGTTCATGGGGGCTCGTCGCTGACACCGGCGCGCCCGGCCGGTGTCCCCGCTCAGGACGTCGGCCTGATGAGGCCCTCCTGCGAGACGTTCACCGCGAGATCCCCCTCGGCGGTGTAGATCGATCCGGCCGCCAGCCCCCGCGCGGACGAACTCGAGATCGCGCGTTGCTCGTAGAGCATCCACTCGTCGGCGCGGAAGGGGCGGTGGAACCACATGGCATGGTCGAGGCTCGCCATCTGCACGCCGTCGAAGTAGGAGCGACCGTGGGGGAGGAGCGTCGTGTCGAGGAGCGTCATGTCGCTCGCGTAGGTCACGACGCAGGCATGGAGCACCGGGTCATCCGGGAGTCGACCGTCGGCTCGCATCCAGACCAGCTGTGATGACGACCGCTGACCCGACCGCGACATCGGATCACCGTTGACGTAGCGGGTGTCGATCGGTCGCGGCAGGTCGAGCCACTGTCCGAGTTGCTCCCGATGGGGTTCCATCCGCGTCTTGAAATCGGGGAGCGACTCGGGGGCCGGCACGTCCTCACGTGGCTGCGGCTGGTAGTCGAGTCCGGCCTCGTGATCGTGGAAGCTCGCCTGCAGATTGAAGATGGCGCGGCCGTGCTGGATCGCGACCACGCGACGGGTCGAGAAACTCCGGCCGTCGCGGATCCGGTCCACCTCGTAGAGGATCGGTGCCTTGGGGTCACCGGGTCGCAGGAAGTAGGCGTGCAGGGAGTGCACCATGCGGCCCGGCTCCTCGACGGTGCGGGCAGCGGCCACCAGCGCCTGCCCAGCCACCTGCCCGCCGAACACCCGCTGACGGTCCTCGTCGGGTGATACCCCCCGGAACAGGTTGACCTCGATCGGCTCCAGGTCGAGTAGTCGGACCAGGGCATCCACATCGTCTTGCACCCTCCCATGTTGTCACCCCGGGGTCGGTCGCGGAGAGCGCCGTATGCTCGACGGATGCCCGGCGAAGCCCCGCCGATCGATCCCGAGCTCGTCCGCGTGATCGCCGAGACCCGGGGGTTCATGCCTGACGACGAGGGGGCCGCCCTCCGTCGCTGGGCGTTCGAGGCGCTGACCCGGGTGCCGTCCGGGCCCATCATCGAGGTCGGTTCCTACTGCGGCCGTTCCACCCTCTGGTTGGCCGACGCGGCTCGTATCGCGGGAGGTCACGTGGTGACCGTCGACCACCATCGCGGTTCCGAGGAGATCCAACCGGGGTGGGAGCACCACGATCCCGAGGTCGTCGACCCTCTCAGCGGCCGGATGGACACCCTGCCGCACCTCCGGCGCACGCTGGAGCGGGCCGGGATGGAGGATCTGGTCACCGTTGTGGTCGGTCAGTCATCGGTCGCCGGCGGGCTGGTCCGGTCCGGGGCCTCCATGCTCTTCATCGACGGTGGGCATGGTGACGCCGAGGCCCGCGGCGACGCGGCGACCTGGCTCGATCACGTGGCGCCGGGAGGTCTCCTGGCCATCCACGACGTCTACCCCGACCCGGCCGACGGTGGTCGCCCGCCGTACGAGCGGATCTATCGACCCGCCGTCGACTCGGGTCGATTCGTCGAGCTGGCGGCGGTCGGTTCGCTCCGCGTCCTCGAACGTTCCCGCTGACCGGCCGTTGACCTCACCGGTCAGTCGCTCGGTGTTCGCCGGTCGATCACCGCGAACGTGACCGCGGCGACCAACATGATCCCGCCACCGACGACGCCGAGCATCGTCGGGTGCACCTCGTAGAGCGCACCGCCGACCAGCGGTCCGACGACGCGACCGAGGGCCATGTAGGCCTGGGAGTCTCCGGCCCGTTCGGCCGGGTATCGGGAGTTGCGGGCCAGCAGGGCGAATGCGGCGGGCACACCCATCCAGAAGGCGAAGCCCCACACGCCGAGAGCGAGGGTGAAGACGACCGGATGGTGGATCGAGGCGACGAGCACCGCCATCGCCGCAGCCACCCCGACCCACTGGCCGGCGTGGCGATGAGGCCCTCGTCGTCGAGCCGACGGGATGCTGGCGAGGGAGTTCAACGAGAACACGAGCGCGACAGCGATCGGACTGAGGCCGATGTCGCCCGAGCCGATGGCTCCCGCGAACACGAACACCGAGTTCCCTCCGAGGGTGAGCAGGCCGAGCGCGACGAGCAGCACGAACGCGGCCGGGACCGGCCGGTGTCGTTCGGAACGGGGACGCTCGGGTGCGGCGAATCGCGCTGTTCGAATGAAGAGCAGCGGTACGAGATGGAGCGCGCCGAGGAGGAAGAAGAGCTGCTCCGGTCCGGAGGCGTCGATGACCGAGGCGATGACCGGGGCGGCGACGCTCCCGACGATGGGGCCGACCACGGCGACGTCGCCGCTGCGGTCCTCGTCGCCGAACACCTCGGACCACGAGATCCAGGCCACGGTGCCGAGTGAGATCCCGGCGAGGAAGCGGAGGGGGAGCAGGAGGGAGAATCCGACGAGACCCGAGGCGACGTTGGCCACGAGCCCCAGCAGGATCGCGATGACCATGACCCGGCGCCGAGGGCGAAGGATCCGGCCCGCTCCCCAGGATGAGACGACGAACCCCCCAAGCTGCAGGGTGGAGATCAGCCCGACCCGTCCGACGGGGACGCCCTCGACGTCGGCGATGCCCGGGATCAGGAACGGCGTGGCTGAGAAGACGACGGTGCTCACCGCTGAGGCGACGAGGACGACGGCGGGGACGTTCGGTCGAAGGGTGGCGAGCGCCCTGAGCGGGGTCTGGAGCACGGATCGACCTAGGCCTCGGCGAGATCGCGGCGCGCGTCGACGATGAGCGATCGCACGCGTTCACGCAGTTCGGGAACATCGGCCTTGGTGAGACCGTCGGTCGGTATCGGCTCGAGCACGCGCACCGTGGCCGTGCTCCGTCCGAACCGCCAGTCGTGCTTCACCAACGCGCTGCGGGTGCCGTGGACCGCGAGCGGCAGAATCGGCGCCCCTGCGGTGATCGCGATGCGGAAGGCGCCGTCCTTGAAGTCGCCGAGTTCCCCCGATGCCGACCGGGTGCCCTCGGGGAAGAGCATCACCGAGACCTTCGAGTCGAGTCGGTCTCGAGACTCCCGATAGACGTGCGCCCCGCCACCCTCGGCTCCTCGCACGAGCTTGATGTCGCGAGCCAGCCACATGAGCCAGCCGACCAGCGGGATCTTGAAGAACGCGCTCTTGGACACCCACTTCATCTCCATGGGCAGGTGCGAGATCAGCAGGATGTCGACGAAGCTCTCATGGTTGGCGACCACGACGTACGGGCGCCGCGGGTCATCGGGGATGTCTCCCTCCACGCGGAACCGCCACAGCGGATTGAGTCGCTGGTGCATCACAGCGACCTTGCGGAAGGTGAGACCGGCGAGGTAGGCGCCGCGGTCGAAGGGAGCGGTGACCATGCGGATGACGGCCACCACCGGCACCGCGAGCACCACGGTGATGCCGAGGACGAGCCAGGCCCAGACACTGGCGAGGGTGGAGGTCGGCCCCCGTGACGAAGCCGTCGCACCCACGGGGGCGAGTGTAGGTGAGTCAGTCGTGTCGGAAGAGGCGACTCGCGGGGCTGTCACCACGGATCGCGTCCACGGCGAGGATCACCGCCGCCGCGGTGTAGGAGGAGTGCTCGTCGGCCGGGAAGACGATGCGCTCAGGATGGACGAGTCCGGTGAGGTATGCCCCGGAGGCGAGCCGGTGGTCGCGGGTCCATCCGAGGAGGCGTGTCGCGGTGTCGGTGTCGCCGACGGCGGCATGGGCGATCGATGCCTCGGCGGTCTCCGAGGCGGTGATCCAGGGCTCGTCGCTGACGCACCGCACGCCGAGGTCCTCCATCACGAAGGTCTCCCACCCGGCGCGGAGCCGTTCGGCTCCCGCCACGGCGTCGACCGCACCGGACAGAGCGGGGTAGTACCAGTCCATCGCCCAGCGGTCCTTCGGCTCGAAGGAGCCCTGGTGACCCGCCACCTCGCGACCGACCGCCTCGGCCATGACCGCAGCCGCGTCCGCCCAGTCCTCGCGGGGAGA
>Ga0181577_10000222_pt1 | contig 44659 bp, 39 predicted proteins | sample 101ome_21_FD_132468 | JGI IMG/M metagenome (GOLD analysis project Ga0181577, IMG submission 132468) | Coastal salt marsh microbial communities from the Groves Creek Marsh, Skidaway Island, Georgia - 101413BT metaG (megahit assembly) | ecosystem: Environmental > Aquatic > Marine > Intertidal...
CGTGGGTCTTTATCGTGGGTCTTTATCGCTAACGTATAGGTAATGGGGTGGCTGACGGGGATCGAACCCGCGACCACAGGAGTCACAATCCTGTGCTCTACCAACTGAGCTACAGCCACCATAGATGGTCGGGGTGGAGGGATTCGAACCCCCGACATCCTGCTCCCAAAGCAGGCGCGCTACCAGACTGCGCTACACCCCGATTGCGACGGGCCTAGCAGCCCACGCGAGGCGCGCATACTACTGCTTTGCCGGCCAAGGGTCAATTCAGTAGAAACAGACTTTTACCTGAACAGAATTTCTGAAACACTTACGCCTCTTTTTGACACACGAGCCCCCCAATGACCGCGCAAATCCTCGACGGGAAACATGTAGCACAATTAACTGAAGCCTCATTGACTGAGCGCGTAGCCGCACTAAAAGCCCAATCGAATGGCCGCACGCCGGTACTTGCAACGATTTTAGTGGGCGATGACCCCGCCTCAGCCACCTACGTTAAGATGAAAGCCAACGCCTGCAAGCGAATAGGCATGGAATCGATGGCTATTGAACTTCCGTCATCAACGCGCACCAACGATCTGCTTGCTCAAATCGAAGCACTCAATCACAACCCCGATGTACATGGCATTTTGTTGCAGCACCCGGTACCCAGCCACATCGACGAGCGTGCAGCCTTTGACATGATCGCTCTAAACAAAGACGTTGACGGCGTGACCTGCCTGGGCTTTGGGCGCATGAGCATGGGGGAATCTGCCTATGGCTGTGCCACACCTCAGGGGATCATGCGACTCCTTGAGCACTACGCCATCAATCTAGAGGGTAAACATGCGGTTGTTGTCGGGCGCAGTCCCATTTTAGGAAAGCCCATGGCTATGATGCTGCTGCAAGCGAATGCCACAGTAACTATTTGCCACTCGCGAACGGTTGACTTGCCTCGGCACATCGAGCAAGCGGATGTGGTGGTTGGCGCCGTAGGAAGACCCGAGTTCATCAGAGCTGAGTGGATTAAAGAAGGGGCCGTAGTCGTGGATGCGGGATACCACCCCGGTGGCGTGGGTGATATTGAACTCGGTCCACTCGCTGATCGCGCTAGCGCGATCACGCCAGTACCCGGCGGCGTTGGCCCCATGACAATCAATACCCTCATTCAGCAAACCGTTGAGTCAGGCGAGAAGGCACTCAGAGCGAGCAACTAAAAAAAGCGAAGAAAACCATGACATATATCGGACTACTCGCAGGCTTAGCACTCCTTATTTGGCTTGCGCTGCGCGGCATTAATGTGGTGTTTGCATCTCTCTTGTGCTCACTCATCGTCATTGCTACCAACGGCCTACCCTTGGCGGAAGCCCTTTCCCAAAACTATGCACTGGGCCCACTGGGCGCTTTTACATTTGCGGGAAAATTTTTTGTACTCTTTGTCACGGGTGCTATTTTTGGTCGGGTAATGGGTGAAAGCCAAGCCGCCGCAAGCATTGCTCAAGGACTCATCAACCTCTTGGGGCGCGAGCGAATCCTGTGGATTATCGTTATTGCCAGTGCGTTACTCACTTATGGGGGCGTGGTGGTGTTTGTTGTGATTTTTGCCATGTATCCACTGGGTCTAAAACTCCTCGCCGAGGCCAATTTACCGAAGCGGCTTTTTTTAGGCGCCATAGCATTGGGGGCGGGCACTTTCACCCTAACTGCACTTCCGGGCACACCCTCTATTCACAATGTCATACCCAGTGTCGCCTTGGGTACGGACCTGTACGCGGGCGCATGGCTGGGTATTTTGGGTGGCGTGCTAATGTTCGTCATGGGTATGTGGTACCTAGAGCGCGAACGTGCGAAAGCAATGGCTTGTGGTGAAACCTTTGATCCAGCACCCACTGATACGCTATCTAAGTCAAACGGGAGCGCAGGTTCTCCACCTCATTGGGCCGCTGCATTACTGCCGCTGTTGGTTGTGCTACTAATCATCGTATCGCCACGCTTGTTTAGCAGTGCACCCGGCTCGCTTGGCGAATTGATGACATTTGGCAACAAACAACCAATTTTGTGGCCCTCTATAGCCCTAGTGGCCGGTAGTGCACTCGCCTCTTTAATGTTCTCAGGGGTGCGCAAAAATGCACTATCGATCTGGGGTTTGGGCACACAAGAATCGATCATGCCGCTTATCAGTACCGCAGCCGTCATTGGCTTTGGCGGTGTAGTGACACAAACGCAAGGCTTTCAGGTCTTCACTCATCTGGTTGCCGAGTCGTCGCTGCCCCCACTGCTATCTATGTTCACCTCTGTAAGCGTGGTATCTGCCATCACAGGCTCGGCTTCAGGTGGTTTACAAATATTCATGCAAACCATGGCGCCGCTGTACATAGCGCAGGGCATCGATCCTGAAGTGTTGCATCGCTTAGTGGCTATGGCATCAGCTGGCTTCGATTCTCTGCCCCATTGTGGCGCCGTGATTGCCATGCTCACGATAACTGGAATGACCCATAAAGGTGGTTACAAAGAAGTAGCCGTGACCACGGTTATCATTCCCGTGCTTGCTACGCTGATCACCCTTGGGGTCTACTCGGTAGTCGCTGGATAGCGTCCTGGCTGAAACGGGTACTCGCTGGAGCAAGGCAAAAACTGAGTGCCATCCATCAAATAGAGGGTTTAGATACGCCGCCAGGTTGTGCCTGACGCACTATCCTCGAGCACTACGCCCGCATCGTTAAGCTGTGCGCGAATCGCGTCGGCACGCGCGTAATCTCGGTCGCGCTTAGCTGCAATTCGCTCCTCAATCAAGGCAGCAATTTTTTCAGCACTCAGAGCGTGACTATCCGCCCTCCCAGTGAACCATTGCTCGGGGTCACAGCCCAACAATCCAAGGACGCGAGCGCCAGCTAGTAGCTCACCCTTTGCCTTTGCCCGCGCCTCACCCGTCGCTTTATTGAGACTTTTGCTGGAAGCGTGCAGCGCGGCGATAGCCTCAGGCGTATTTAAATCATCCAACAAGGCCTTAAACACGCTGGTGTCCGTTGTAGATATCGTCACAGGTACAACATCGGCCGCATTGCGTAACGCCATGTAAAAGCCATCGAGAGTCGATTTGGCGTTATCCAACAACGCGCCAGAAAAATTCAACGCTGATCGATAGTGGGCCGAAAGCAGGGCCAGGCGCAATACTTCGCCATCATAGCGCGCAAGTAAATCGCGAATCGTTTTGACATTGCCCAGCGATTTCGACATTTTTTCACCGTCCATATCCACGTAGGCGTTGTGCAGCCAATAGCGCACAAATTCACCACCGTAGGCGCAGCAGCTTTGCGCGCGTTCATTTTCATGGTGTGGAAAAATTAAATCTCTACCACCGCCATGAATATCGATGGCGTCACCCAAGTGGGCTTTGATCATTGCCGAACATTCCAAATGCCAACCGGGCCGTCCCCTGCCCCACGGACTTTGCCAGCCCGGCTCATCATCAGCTGAAGGCTTCCACAGTACAAAGTCACCCGGATGTTGTTTGTAATCTGCAACCTCGACACGCGCCCCAGCCAACATATCTTCAAGCTTGCGCCCACTGAGCTGACCATAGCCATCCATAGACTCTACGGCGAATAGCACATGACCATCGGCGACGTAGGCATGATTACTGTCAATAAGCCGCTGGGTGAGGTCGAGCATGGCCTCTATATTTTCTGTGGCGTGAGGTTCTAGCGTGGGCGCCAAAGTATTAAGCGCACTTACGTCTTCGCGAAAAGCCTGGGTAAACTCTTGACTAATAGACTCTATGGAAACACCACGATCACGCGCGGCAGTCATAATTTTATCGTCGATATCGGTGATATTGCGCGCGTATACCACGTTGGGGTAGAGCCCTTTTAGCACGCGATACAGGGTATCAAATACAACAACGGGGCGAGCGTTGCCGATGTGCGCAAAGTTATACACCGTTGGCCCACAGACATAGAGTGTCACTCGCTGGGGATTGAGCGGTTGAAACACTTCTCGCTGACCGCTAAACGTGTTGGTCAGTTTAAGTTCAAGCATCATTACCCCAGGCATCACGCAGGCCAATCGTCATATTGAAGACCGGATTTTCCGGAGAGTGCAGGTGGCGGTCGGCAACAAAATAACCCTCTCTCTCAAACTGGAATACGTCTTCCGGGTGAGCAGAACTCAAAGCAGGCTCGATAAGCGCATTATTCACCACTGTAAGAGAATGAGGATTAATTACCTCCAGCACGTCATCTGCTTTAGTGGGATTCGCCTCCAAGAACAAACGATCATATACCCGAACTGTCGCTACCTTTGCCGTATCGGCCGCCACCCAATGAATAACACCTTTGGGTTTAATACCGTCGGCCGGATCCACGCCCAATGTATTTTCTATGACTCTGGCACGAACCTCTAGTACCTCTCCATTAGCGTCCTTTTTACAACTATCGGCCTCTATCACGTAACCGCCACGTAAACGTACGCGCTTACCGACAACAAGCCGCTTGTACTTTTTGTTGGCCTCTTCACGAAAATCGCTCTGGTCAATAAAAACCACTGGGCCAAAAGGTATCTCACGCTGTCCCATCGAGTCGTCGGCAGGATGATTGGCTACGGTTAAGTACTCTGTTTTCGACACATTGGTGAGCACTACTTTCAGTGGTTGCAGAACACACATGGCACGAGGCGCATGGTTGTTAAGATGACTGCGCACGGCGCTCTCCAGCATCGCCACATCAACCACACTATCAGATCGGGAGGTCCCCACCTCTTCGCAAAAGTGCCGAATAGCGGCGGGTGGATAACCTCGGCGCCGCAAACCAGCAATTGTAGACATGCGTGGATCATCCCAACCTTCAACTGTGCCCGAATCAACCAGCAGCTTCAGCTTGCGTTTACTTGTGATGGTGTAGCTTGTGTTCAAACGCGCAAACTCAATCTGCCGTGGCGTATTGGGGACGGGAAGATGCGCAATAAACCAGTCGTAAAGGGGTCGATGATCTTCGAACTCAAGCGTACAAATGGAGTGAGTGATTCCTTCAATCGCGTCCTCCTGACCATGAGCAAAGTCATAGGTTGGGTATATTGGCCAGGCATCACCGGTCTGATGATGATGCGCTCGACGAATCCGATAAAGAATAGGGTCGCGTAAGTTGATATTAGGCGAGGCCATATCGATCTTGGCTCTCAAAACTCGACTGCCATCCTCGTACTCTCCGGCACGCATGGCTTCAAAAAGCTGTCGATTCTCTTGAGCTGACCGGTCACGATAGGGGCTGTTTCGGCCAGGCTCTGTAAGCGAACCGCGATACTCACGAGCTTCGTCTGCGCTTAGATCACACACGTAGGCCAGCTCACGATCAATCAAATGCAGTGCCCATTCATAAAACTGCTGGAAATAACTAGACGCGTAGCGCACATCACCCGACCAGGTATAACCCAGCCAACGCACGTCCTCTTGAATGGAATCAATAAATTCCTGACTTTCTTTCTCGGGATTTGTGTCGTCAAACCGAAGGTTGCAGCGCCCGCCAAACTGCTCGGCCAACCCAAAATTTACCGTGATGGATTTTGCATGACCAATGTGTAGATAGCCATTGGGTTCAGGCGGAAAACGGGTGACCACCTCTGATACGGTACCCGAATCAAGGTCGGCTTGAATTTGAGTGCGCAAGAAATTGCTGCGGAGTGTTGATGACATCGAGTAGCTCCAAAGTGAGGCGCGTAATATATCAAGGCTGGCACAGTGATGTCAGACTGATATCGGCCTGAGAAGAAATTTAGCTCAATATTGCAACATAAGTCGTCGCGTAATTTACTCAAAAAAGGTAGGATGCCCTCCCTTTCTCACTTAGCAGTACAGGATAGAAGCATGTCCACAGTCCGTGTCCAAATGAACACCACCTTCGGCGCCCTCACCCTAGAGCTTGATGGCGACAAAGCTCCCAAGACAGTTCAAAATTTTGTTGACTACGCTAACAACGGGTTTTACGACGGCACCATCTTCCACCGAGTCATCGATAACTTCATGATTCAGGGAGGGGGATTTGACGCCGATATAGCTCAAAAACCCACAGCAGACCCAATTGAGAATGAAGCAGACAATGGCCTTAAAAATGACCGTGGCACAATAGCAATGGCCCGCACAATGGACCCACATTCGGCCACAGCACAGTTCTTTATCAATGTAAAAGACAACGACTTTCTCAATCACAGTGGTAAAAACATGCAGGGTTGGGGCTACTGTGTCTTCGGCAAGGTCACTGAAGGGGATGCCGTCCTCGATAGGATTCGCGTGGTACCCACCACTAGCAAAGCAGGTCATCAAGACGTGCCACAAGAACCGGTTGTTATTGAGAGCGTAAAGGTACTCCTGGACTAAACGCCTCTATGCCAACCTCGCTGCTTATCAGCGACTTGCACCTTAGCGAGTCAACGCCGGTCATTGAGGCCGGCTTGCAAAAATTCCTCCAACAAGAAGCGCTAGCACCCGAAGAACCACTGGCGGCACTGTATATTTTGGGTGATTTTTTTGAAGCGTGGATTGGAGACGATGACAATGCACCTTACATTGATCGTATTCGCACGCTCCTCAAACAGGTAACCGATCGGGGCACCGCGCTTTGTGTTAGCCGCGGCAATCGAGACTTTTTACTTGGCGAAGCGTTTACCAGCAGTGTTAATGGGACATTACTCGGCGATCAAACAGTTGTAGATCTAGCGGGTAAACCAACCCTACTGATGCACGGTGATACCCTCTGCACCGATGACGTGGACTATCAGGTCTTTCGAACACTTGCGCACAGTGAACAGTGGCAGGCAGAGATGCTGGCCAAATCGTTAGCTGAACGAAGGCTGCTCGCTCAGCAACTTAGGGCAATGAGTGTGGATGCAGCAAGCAATAAAGCCGAAGACATCATGGATGTAAACCCTGAGGCCGTATCCAAAACGATGTTGGATGCAGGCGTGACTCGACTGATTCATGGCCATACCCACCGACCCGCGCATCACACCACTGCCCAAGGTGATCGGATCGTGCTAGGCGACTGGACCGATACCCAGGGCTGGTGCGTGCGTGTTAGCGATGAAAGAGTAAGTCTCGAGTCCTTCCCACTCTAGATTGGACGCCAACCCAGGGGTTCATCATCCGCGGTCCTCGCGGGAAGGCGACTCGCGCCGGTGGATGTCCAAGTACGAGCCAATACTGACAAGACCATCTTGTTAAGTCCGGCGTTAATAGACTTAGGCGGCCGCAGGTGGTCCACTGTGAAAGCGAAATTCCCCATCAACGCCCTGCACAAGTGCTTGCTCTCGAGTTTTTAAAACAGCAAGACGAGCAGCGACCTCATCGGTAGGCGCAATGGATTTTGCGAGCGTGAGATAGTCGGCAAAATGACGTGATTCACTTTTTAATAGCGACGTGTAAAACGCCGAGAGATCGGGATCGAGATACGGAGCCAGGGCCGCAAAACGCTCACAGGAGCGTGCTTCTATGAGTGCCCCCACTAGCAGCGTATCAACAAGCTTGCCTGGCTCGCGCTTTCTGACCTCCTCGCGCAAACTGGCGGCATAGCGCGAAGCACCAATAGGATCATAGCTGACACCACGCTTGGCCATTATTTTCAGCACCTGCTCAAAATGACGTAGCTCTTCTCTTGCCAACCGTGACATCTTGTTCAGCAGCTGGAAATTGTCCGTATAGCGATGCATGAGACTGAGTGCTGTTGCAGCTGCTTTTTTCTCACAGTTTGCATGATCAATAAGCATGGTGCGCTGGTCCGCTAAAGCGGCCTCGATCCAAGCTTGGGGCGTCCGGCAGGGTAAAAAAGCATGAACGGGTGTCAAGTCAATGTCTTGGGGCATGCGTACTACTCACTAGGCAAACATATCGGTGGTCGCTAGATAGCGCTCAAAATGGGCAACCGACAACTCCCAGAATTCGCGATCGACTTCTTCGCGCAACGCTAAAAGACTCTCACCGCGCCAGTTTAGATGAACAGAGAACCCGTATTTCTCAGGAGACTGGATCTGGCTGGCACCGGCTTTTAATAAAGCAAACAAACGCCCGTAGGCGTCGTGGCGCGGATTATATCGCACCTGCTGGACCTGTAGCTGCCAGTCGAGCAGTGCCGGATCTGTTACCACAAAACGATTACGCATACAGGTACTGAGAAAATCGCTCAATCGTTGATCCACAATCCGCTTCTCGTCTTCGGAGTAGCCGTTCCAATGAATGACCTCGTGGGCAAAGCGTTTACAGCCCCGGCACACACTGTCGCCTATGCCCGTTGAACACACCCCAATACAGGGTGTCCGCACACGCGCATGGGGGGCGGTGGCTGTGCGTCCAGAGGGCTGCGAGGGTGTCGAGGAACGTGTCATGTCCAAATTTTAGGTTATGCATGCACTGAATGCACGGAATCACCGACCCAGAGATGTTACCGAAGCCGGACGCAAGCTATACTCCACGTCGAAAATGATCCTAAAAGACCAAGGTATGACTTGGCCATATGTGCTCGGGGGTTGGGCATCATTCTTTTTTGCTGCCTCTTTCCTGCCGCATCATGGTGCTTGGTACTTTGAATTCACCGCAGACATGCAAGGAGAGCCCCTGTGCTTGAAGCCTACCGCGAACACGTCGCTGAACGCGCCCAACAAAATATCCCACCCAAACCGCTTAACGCCGAGCAAGTGGCCGGTTTGATTGAGTTACTTAAAGCGCCTCCTGCCGGCGAAGAGGCGACCCTTCTCGACCTGATTAGCCACCGTGTCCCGCCAGGCGTTGACGAAGCCGCCTATGTAAAAGCAGGGTTTCTATCAGCGATAGCCAAGGGGGAGACGAGCTGCCCACTGATTGATCGCGCGTCGGCGATCACGTTACTTGGCAACATGCATGGCGGCTACAACATTGAGACACTGGTAGGCCTGCTTGCCGATAATGAGTTTGGCGGCCACGCTGCCGAAGAACTCAAGCACACATTGCTGATGTTCGACGCCTTCCACGATGTAGAAGAACTCGCCAAATCAGGAAATAAAAATGCCCAAAGTGTCATGCAAAGCTGGGCTGATGGCGAATGGTTTACCAGCCGGCAAGCAGTGGCCGAGTCCATCAGAATGGTGGTCTTCAAAGTAACGGGCGAAACCAATACCGACGATCTATCCCCTGCACCCGATGCCTGGTCACGTCCGGATATCCCGCTGCATGCGCTGGCAATGTACAAGATGACTCGTGACGGCCTAACCCCTGACGAACATGGTGTGACGGGGCCCATGCGGCAGATCGCCGATATCCAGGCGCGTGATTTACCGGTTGCGTTCGTAGGCGATGTTGTTGGTACCGGCTCTTCACGGAAATCCGCCACTAACTCTGTGTTGTGGTTCTTCGGAGAAGATATACCCGGTGTACCCAACAAACGCTCAGGTGGGGTTTGTATTGGTGGCAAGGTCGCACCTATTTTTTATAACACGATGGAAGATGCGGGTGCACTGGTCTTTGAAGCACCCGTTGACAATCTCGCCATGGGGGATGTCATAGACATTCGCCCCTATGATGGCAAAATTCTCAACGATGCGGGCGATGTGCTCTCAGAATTTCAACTCAAGTCAGAGGTCATTCTGGACGAGGTGCGCGCAGGTGGCCGTATCAATCTTATCATTGGTCGCGGTCTCACGACCAAGGCACGGGAATCTCTCGGCCTCGGTGAAACCGACCTATTCCGCAAACCCGAGCAACCGGCCGATACCGGCAAAGGCTTCTCGCTTGCACAGAAAATGGTTGGCAGAGCGTGCGGTGTAGAGGGTATTCGTCCGGGCACCTATTGTGAGCCGCGCATGACCACCGTCGGCTCCCAGGACACCACAGGCCCCATGACGCGTGACGAGCTCAAAGATTTGGCTTGTTTGGGTTTTTCAGCTGACCTGACTATGCAGTCCTTCTGCCATACGGCGGCCTACCCCAAGCCTGTTGATATTGACACCCAACACACGTTGCCCGATTTCATCATGACGCGAGGCGGTGTGTCGCTGCGTCCGGGTGACGGCATTATTCACAGCTGGCTCAACCGAATGCTGTTGCCCGATACCGTGGGCACCGGCGGGGACTCACACACTCGATTCCCCATGGGGATTTCATTCCCTGCTGGATCAGGACTGGTTGCGTTTGCGGCAGCAACCGGAGTCATGCCCCTCGACATGCCCGAATCCGTTCTAGTGCGCTTTAAAGGCGAGATGCAGCCGGGCATAACCCTACGGGACCTCGTTCACGCCATTCCCTATGCGGCAATTCAAGAAGGCTTGCTGACAGTAGAGAAGAAAGGCAAGAAGAACATCTTCTCCGGGCGCATCTTGGAAATTGAGGGCCTGACCGGGCTTACCGTAGAGCAAGCTTTCGAACTGTCTGACGCCTCGGCTGAGCGCTCAGCGGCGGGCTGCACTATAAAGCTTGACGAGGATACAATTGCCGAATACCTGCGATCTAATATCGTATTACTCAGAGCCATGATCGCTGAGGGCTACGGCGATCCACGTACGCTTGAGCGCCGCGCACGCAAAATGGAAGAATGGCTAGCCAGTCCAAGTCTGCTGCAAGCCGATGCAGATGCCGAGTATGCGGCAGTCATTGAAATTGATTTGAATGAGCTCAAAGAGCCTGTGGTTTGCGCACCCAATGACCCAGATGATGCTCGCCTACTCTCGCAGGTTGCCGGTGATAAGGTAGACGAGGTATTTATTGGTAGCTGTATGACGAATATTGGCCACTTCCGTGCTGCAGGTAAGCTACTTGAGCAGCACAAAGGTAGCCTCGCCACACGCATGTGGATTGTACCGCCAACTCGAATGGACGAGCACACGCTCATGGAAGAAGGGTATTTTTCGATATTCGGCAAGGCCGGCGCCAGAACAGAAATGCCGGGTTGCTCACTCTGTATGGGCAATCAAGCACGCGTAGCAGCAGGAGCGACCGTACTGTCCACGTCGACGCGTAATTTCCCTAACCGCCTCGGTGATGGCGCTAATGTTTACCTCACTTCAGCCGAACTCGCGGCTGTAGGAGCGATACTCGGTAAGATTCCGACGACCGACGAGTATCTTCAGTTTGCTGAGAAACTCGACGCGATGTCTGATGAGATTTATCGGTACATGAATTTCGATCAGATTGTGGAATTTCAGAAACTCTCTGAAGACGGTAAACGGATTGCTGCGACAGTCATCGATCAGGTTGCCTAGGTACACGAGCGCCGCTTAACCCTGTGTCGCTGGGTACTCGTCTAGCCATTCAAGCGCACGAGTAAAACTCGAATCCGGAGCAGCATGGATCACCATTCGCTGCCCCGAGAGAGGGTGACTTAGCTCCAGCGACACAGACGCTAGTAACAGTCTGTGGCAAGTCACAACATCCCGGAAAAAGCGGTTATGTGTACCCTTTCCATAGCGAGTATCACCCACAATCGGGTGCGCGATGTGTTTTAGATGGCGTCGAATTTGCCTATGCCGACCGGTATGAGGGGAGACACTCACCAGCGAATATCGGGCGGTTGGATAGCGATCTACCGCAAAGGGTACCGACCATCGCCGGAGCGTTTTCAATGAGGTTTGAGCTTCGCGCATGGGGCTAGCCCTGGAACCACCCAAACGATTACCCGTAGAATCAACTTCATCCTGCAACGGGTGGTCAATAATACAGCTATCAGGCGCGTGCCCTCTGATCACCGCGTGATAGATTTTTTGAACAGCTCTCGCCTCAAACTGTTGACTGACACTGCGTGCAACTTCGGTCGAAAATGCAAATAGCAATAAGCCGGAGGTTGGCTTGTCTAATCGATGTACAGGATAAACGTATCGACCAACTTGATTGCGTAGTTCCTGGATTGCAAAGCGAGTTTCCCGCTTGTCTATGGGACTTCTATGCACCAGCAAACCCGAAGGTTTGTTAATCGCTACAAGCGCCTCGTCTTGATAAACAATGTTGAGATAAGGATTCATAGATCAGACCGGTCATATGACCATGGTTGGATGCGATGTGAAACCAAACAGGGGCGCACCAAGGCAAAAATACCGACAGCTGCAAGCCAACAGCAGGAAAGTAAGATCCTCTCGCGCCGATTTGGAGCAATAAGCGTCGTTGGCAGCTTATCCTGCTCTCAAATCGCGTTCGTCAACTACATCGCCCGATTCCAGCGGTGCGTCGTCAAGCGCTTCAACCAATTTATGGAGAAGATCGTAAAGTTCATACAGGTTATGGCGGCCAAAACGCGATTCAATCCAATCGTATCGTGCCTCAGACTCTGGTGCGATTTGAGCTATCAGACGACGTCCTTTCTGGGTGATAGAAACAAGCGAGCGCCGGCTATCTTGTGAACACGCCTTGCGCCGAATAATGCCTCGCCCCTCAAGGTTAGGGATGATGCGACTGACACTTGGACGAAGCAGTGAGCAGGCTTCTGCTAATTCACTCACATCCAGTGCATCGACCTCGGCCAGGGCTCGCATCACTCGCCATTGCTGCGTGGACAAGTCATGCGCGCGGAGGTGCGGAATGAACATTTTAAGAACAGCCTCATGTGCTTTCAGCAGGCTCATGGGCAGCGATTTATCAAAGCGTCGAAGATGCGTTAGCGTTTCTTCTACGGGCTCGGTGCTCGCTTTTTTTACCGACTGGAGTGGTTTTGTCATAAGTACGCCATTCATAAAGCAGGGACAATGATGGCGGCCATGGTACTTCGGCACGAACCACGAAGAAACCACTGATTATTACTTTGAATACAAGGACATTATAGAGATACGCCCAGAATGCACTGTGATGATGGACTCAAGTAGCGTTCGTTCTAATCAAGCTCCTGTATCGCTTCACCCAAAACATTGACTAGAAAATCAATTTGCTCGCGCTCGATAACAAAGGGCAAACCAAGCTGAATGGTGTCTCCCCCGTAGCGGACGTAGAGCCCCTTTTGCCAGCATTTCCAGGCGATTTCATGAGGCCTACGCAAAGGTTCTCCTGGGTAAGGCTCGATTTGTAGAGCGCCTGCCAAACCATAATTGCGGATATCAACAATATAGCGACTACCCTTTAGTGAGTGCAGCTGCTCCTCAAAAATAGGCGCCATTGCCTTTGCGCGAGATATCAGCTGATCTTGCTCCAGTAAATCAAGGGTCGCTAGAGCAGCAGCACAAGCCACTGGGTGCCCAGAGTAGGTGTAGCCGTGGGGCAGCTCAAGCAAGTAGTCGGCGCCACCGTTATCCATAAACGCCGCATAAATGTCACGATGGCAAATAACGGCCCCTAGCGGTACTGCACCGTTAGTGATTTGCTTGGCTACATTGAGAATATCAGGAGTCACGCCGAATTCCTCTGCGCCAGTCACTGCTCCCACACGTCCGAACGCGGTAATCACCTCGTCAAAGATAAGCAATATGTTATGTGCATCACAAATTTCTCTCAGTCGCTTCAAGTAGCCAACCGGCGGTGGGATAACACCAGCAGATCCAGCCATGGGCTCAACAATAACCGCGGCAATATTACTGGCATCGTGAAGCGCAATAAGGTCCAACAGCTCATCAGCCTTGTCAGCGCCCTGCTCGGGCATGCCACGCGTAAACGCATTGTCCTTGCTGAGCGTGTGGCCGAGATGGTCTGCATCTATCGCGGTACCAAACATCGCTCGGTTAGGCCCAATGCCACCAACACTGATACCACCAAAATTCACTCCGTGATAACCCTTGGCACGACCAATGAGTTTGGTTTTGGTTGGCATGCCCTTTTTACGCCAATAGGCTCTCGCGATTTTGAGCGAGGTATCGGCGCTCTCCGAACCCGAACCCGTAAAAAATACATGATCAAGACCGACAGGCATTAATGACGCCACGCGTTCAGCAAGCTCAAACGCGCCGGGATGCCCGTGCTGAAAGGCCGGCGCATAGTCGAGCGTCTGCAACTGCTTATAAACCGATTCAGCGATTTCTGGCCGATTATGTCCTGCCCCGCATGTCCAAAGTCCTGACAAGCCATCCAGAATACGTCGGCCCGACTCGTCAACATAATGGATACCCTCGGCGGCCTTAATCACCCGAGGATTTTCTTTAAAAAAGCGATTTGCCGTGAATGGCATCCAATAGGCGTCGAAGGCAACTGCCGAGATTGCACTCTCGCTTCTATGACTCACGGCTAAGCCCCCTTGCTGAGCGTTGTGTTTCACACGGTATCTGAAGGCGCAATGTGGGGCAAAAGATGCGTCGTGGCAAGACGCTGCAAGGTAAGCTACCCCCAGCGGGTTGTATGGTGCTCAAACAAGTAAGCGCCGCGCCTCTTCAAAGTATTGGAGCGCTTCTGGGTTAGCCAAAGCCTCGGTGTCCTCAACTGCACGGCCATGGATGACGTGTTTCACCGCCAGCTCACTGACCTTACCACTCATTGTTTTCGGAACATCAGCAACGGCTATTATGCGTGCGGGCACATGCCGTGGCGTGGCATGCTCCCGAATCGTTTGTCGTAACCGTTGCTCAAGTTCGGAGGTAAGGTCGGCCTGATCACGTACCACCACGAAAAGAATGACGCGCTCATCGTCCTCCCATTGCTGTCCAACGACCACGCTATCAATAATCTCAGTGACCGTCTCGACTTGGCGGTAAATTTCCGCGGTGCCAATTCGAACGCCACCGGGATTAAGCACCGCGTCACTGCGACCATAAATAATAACGGTGCCGCGATCGGTTATTTCACCGTAATCCCCGTGAGCCCATACGTTATCAAAGCGGGAGAAATAGGCCCGATGATAGCGAGCACCCTCGGCATCGTTCCAAAAACCCAACGGAGCACTGGGAAATGGGCGCGTGCACACGAGCTCACCTTTTTCTCCAACAACCGATTCGCCACGATCGTTGAAGATTTCCACCGCCATGCCCAAGCCTTTGCATTGGATTTCGCCTGCGTATACTGGCAAATCAGGATTACCCAAAACGAAACACGAAATGATATCGGTACCGCCGCTAATCGATGACAAGCAAATATCGGACTTGAACTGTTCATAGATCCATTGATAGCTGTGCACGCTCAGAGGGGATCCGGTAGAGAGAATGGTTCTAACAGAAGCCAACGAATGGCTTAATCGCGGCTGCTTGCCTGCTTTCTCCAATGCATCGATGTATTTGGCGCCAACACCAAAAACACTGATGTTCTCGTCGTCGATAGCATCGAGAAGTCTATTGCCATCACCTGCAAATGGCGAGCCGTCGTAACACACTACCGTGCATCCAGAGGCCAAACCCGACACAAGCCAATTCCACATCATCCAGCCACAGGTGGTGAAGTAAAAAAACACATCATCCCTACCAAGGTTGGCGTGCAACTGGTGCTCTTTGAGATGCTGAAGAAGTGTTCCGCCCGCACCATGAACGATACATTTGGGTTTACCCGTAGTACCCGATGAATAGAGAATATACAGTGGGTGATTAAAAGGCAGTTGCTCAAAATAGAGCTTCGCCCCTCGGTGCTTTTCGATCAACTGTCGGTAAGCGTGGGTGGTAACACGCAATGCATCGCGTTTGTTATCGACAAATGCATCGCCCAAAAAATCGACAACCACCCGATGTTCGACGCTTGATAGTGCCTCGCTCAATCGCTCTGAGTGTATCGAGGTATCGACTCGCTTACCGTTATAGATATAACCGTCGGCACAAAATAAAATTTTAGGTGACACTTGGCTGAACCGGTCGAATGCGGCATTGAACCCGAAATCCGGCGAACACGACGTCCAAACTGCACCAACACTCACAGTGGCGAGCATAGCAACAACCGTTTCGACGACATTAGGCATTATGGCAGCCACTCGGTCACCAGACTGCACGCCCAGTTGCCTGAGGCTTTCTGCAAGCGCTGCCACTTCAAGTCGGAGTTGGCGATAACTCAACTCTCGTCGATCGCCTTCCTCACTTAAACCAACAAGGGCAATACAGTCATCGTCCCAACGCAATAAATTCTCAGCAAAATTGAGTCGCGCTCGTGGGAACCAAGAAACGCTATCAAATCGCTCGCCGTCGTGAATAACGACGTCACCCATTGCGCTTGCTTTGATATCTCCCCACTGCCAGATGGCACGCCAAAATAACGCCGGGTTAGCAATCGACCAATGATGTAAGGCTTCATAGGACGGCAGTTGGACAGCGCATTCATCTTCTATGTGTCGTGTAAATGCATCAAGTTGGGATGCACCGACTGACTGAGGCTGCCAAAGAATCGGGGGGCGAGAGGGAGTTTGTTTATCGAGATTCATACCTTTTTGTGCCGCGTGATTAATGGTTAGTCAAATCTGATCCACACGTGGGGTTGCTCTAGCTCTCGACGACTAAACATCGCAAGTAAACAATCGACAGCCAACCTTACCGATTCGTGGGTGGAATGAGAGCCCTGCGATGGCAGGGTTAACCGCTACCGTTGCGATCCGCTAAGTTGCCGTTAACGTCAACGTAAATTAGCATACTTAAAACCTCAAGGTGTCGATATGACGAAGTATTTTTCAATTTCAGACCTCGCCTCAGAATTTGATGTAACTACGCGCACCTTACGTTTCTACGAGGAGCGAGGCCTGTTAAGCCCCTCCCGTAAAGGTCAGCAACGGTTTTATAGCAGCGCCGACAGAACGAGACTGAAGCTTGTGTTACGCGGCAAAAGACTCGGCCTATCGCTCGATGAAAGTGCTGAAATCATTGCCATGTATGACCCCACAACAAGCAATCAAAAGCAACTGAGCACCCTACTCAACACGATAAGTGTGCGGCGAAAAAAGCTCCGTGAGCAACTGAGTGAACTGCATGCAATGCTTGACGATCTCGACCAAGTTGAACAGCGAACACGCGCTGAACTAGCGCGAGTACCTCAGATAAAACGCGCCCATGTCTAACACAACCTATGGAAGCCTGATATGACAACCTCCTACCTCACCTTGAATCATGGACTTGGCGAAGACATTGATAGATTGCGCGACACCGTGCGCCAGTTCTGCGTAAACGAGCTATTACCGCGGGCAGCCGACATCGATTCCAGCAACGAATTCCCCATGGATATGTGGCGTAAATTTGGTGATCTTGGCTTACTTGGCATGACCGTTGCTGAGGAATATGGCGGCACCAATATGGGGTATCTGGCGCATTGCGTTGCCATGGAGGAGATATCTCGCGCATCCGCGTCAGTTGGCCTCTCCTATGGCGCGCACTCTAATCTCTGTCTAAACCAAATTCAAAAAAACGGTACCGATACTCAAAAAGCAACCTACCTGCCTAAACTATGCAGTGGCGAGCATATTGGCGCGTTGGCAATGTCTGAACCAGGCGCTGGCTCGGATGTGGTGAGTATGCGTCTTAAAGCTGAGAAGCGCGGTGATAAATTTATCCTCAACGGTAACAAGATGTGGATCACCAATGGGCCCGATGCGGACGTTTACGTGATCTATGCCAAGACTGAGCCCGAAGCGGGGAGCAAAGGTATTACCGCGTTCATCGTCGAGCGTGACTTTCCGGGTTTTTCGCGGGCTCAGAAACTCGATAAGCTGGGTATGCGCGGATCCAATACCTGCGAGCTCGTGTTTGAAAACTGCGAGGTGCCCGAGGCCAATATTCTAGGCGAGCTTAATCGAGGTGTGGCCGTACTCATGTCGGGGCTCGACTATGAGCGGGCGGTCTTGTCAGGAGGACCTGTTGGCATTATGCAAGCCTGTCTCGATATCGTTGTGCCCTACATGCATGAAAGAAAGCAGTTTGGAAAAGCCATTGGTGAGTTTCAGCTTATTCAGGGCAAGGTAGCCGATATGTATGCCCTTACGGCAGCGAGTCGCTCTTTCCTGTATGCAGTTGGCAGGGCATTGGATCGTGGCGAAGACAGCCGCAAAGACGCGGCGGCGGTGATTCTGTACACAGCCGAAATGGCCACTAAATGCGCACTCGATGCGATTCAGCTACTTGGCGGCAACGGTTATATCAATGAATACCCCACGGGTAGATTGTTACGTGATGCCAAGTTGTATGAAATTGGGGCTGGCACCTCAGAAATTCGCAGGATGCTGATCGGCCGAGAGTTGTTTCAAGAGAGCGCGTGACCGTAGCTTTGCTCATATGGGTTCGCTGTAACACGGTAGGCGCAGCTACGCATCATACCGCGCTCAGAAGGTTATTCTCTCGGTGATTGCGACACCATGGCCAAGTGATTGGCCACTATTGTCAACATAGATTTAAGCGAGCACCGTAGGATAGCGATATAAAAATAACCGCCAACTTTTTATGATCACTCCAGCAGCGAAGAGCGACATCGATCTTAGTTTTTCTCGGGCAATTGATATTGTTGGCGCGCTGCGTGATGGCGTCGTATCACGGGTAGAGCTTCTCGAGCGTACCTACGCACAGATCGCTGCGAGCAATCCGGCCGTCAATGCCATCTGCACGCTTGTGCCCATTGAACACGTGCGCAAGCAAGCTGAGCGCTATGATGCCATACAGCAGCGAGGAGAATCGCTACCGGTATTAGCCGGCATACCCATGGCAATTAAAGATCTTGCTGAGACGAAAGACATCCGTACCACCCGAGGATCGCCGCTGTTTAAAGACTACCTACCGGAATACGATTGCTTAATGGTGGAGCGGTTGAAGGCGGCCGGCGTTATTGTTATTGGTAAAACCAATACACCAGAATTTGGCGCCGGCTCCCATACCTTTAACGCGTTATTTGGTGCAACCGCTAATCCATACAAACTGTCATTGTCTGCAGGCGGCAGTAGCGGTGGTGCCGCTGCCGCGCTCGCAAGTGGCATGGTGTGTTTGGCTGATGGCAGTGACTTAGGTGGCTCGCTGCGCAATCCGGCGGCGTTTTGCAATGTCGTAGGTCTGCGTCCTACGCTAGGCCGAGTCCCCAGCTGGCCACAAAAATCTTCCCGCTTTGCGCGAATGGCCGTGGAAGGTCCTATGGCGCGCACTGTTGAAGATTGTGCATTGTTGCTACAGGTCATGGCGGGGGCGGACAGCAGGGATCCCCGATCACTCATGCCACCGCTGCAAGCTAACAGTCTCTTTGACAAGCCAATAGGGGCTGAGCAACCCAGAATAGGCCTATCCACACGACCCGCTGGATTGCCCGTTGAGAAGAGCATTATTACTGCAATAGAGAAGGCCGCCCAATCCCTTGTATCACTTGGGGCGAAGGTAGACCCCATAGAGCTTGATGAAATGCGCGGGGCGATGGCGGTGTTTGAGATTCTACGCGCATCGGCATTGGCAATGATTGCGGGGGAGTTACTAGAAGCACACCCCACCCTGATGAAACCCACATTAGCAGGCAATATCCGCCAAGGGATAGAACTCAGCAGCGCCGATATCTATCAGGCTGAAATGGAAAGAACGCGCATCAGTGCAGACATCGATCGATTATTCACGCAGTATGACTACTTCATTACACCCACGACCCAGGTTATGCCCTTCCCTCTGGCGCTTGAGTACCCTCAGGAAATTGAGGGGCAGGCAATGGCCAACTATCTGGAATGGATGTCCTCCTGCTGCATCTGGAGCCCATTTGACTTGCCGTGTTTGTCATTACCCGCAGGCTTCGACAACCAGGGAGTGCCTATAGGCATGCAGATCATCGGTCGTCCGGGAGATGATGTGGGGGTCTTACGTATGGCGTATGCTATCCAGGAAACAGCGCCTTATTGGCAGCGCAAGCCGCTACTCGAAAAATCCACTAGCATATGAGCCCGTGACGGCTCTTGGGAGTTCGATTGAGTAACCCCTCTGGCATTATCCATTTCATCGAACAACGTGTTCCCGAGCCGCTGACTTTCGCACTGTATCTAACAATGACGATGGCTGGGTTGACGCTCATATTCACCCCCATTGAGCCAAGCTCACTTCTCTTGGAGTGGGGCAATTCACTCAGCGCCCTACTTGCCTTTACCATGCAAATGGCACTCATCATTACCGTTGCCTATGTGCTAGCCCACACCGGGCCAATGCAAGGTATTCTGGTTAAGCTGAGTCTTTTAGCCAAGAGCCCCAGTCAAGCCTACGTGATGGTGATTATTACAAGCGCCCTATTCTCGTTACTTTCATGGCCCCTAGGACCGATCGTTGCAGGCTTGCTATCGCGTGAGATTACCAAACAGGCAGTTCGATCCCGGATAAATATTAACTACCCATTGTTAGCCGCCGGCGGCTTTGGCGGCTTTGTCGTATGGGAGATGGGTTACTCATCGTCAATCGCACTTGCGGTGGCGACTGCAGGCAATCCCACCCACGATGTGATTGGCCGGTTGATACCGGTCCAAGAGACGCTGCTCACTTGGTGGAACCTGCTATCCATCGCAACAACACTGTGTATTGTTATCGTAACCGTGCTGTTGCTTCATCGACGCATAGCGGCAAACGATACCTACGTACCCAGCGATATGCTGAGTCCACTAACAGAAAAAACGTCGGAACAGGCATTGGATTTAACAAACGTCGGCACACGTTTTCTGTCGGTAACTACCGGCTTGCTCGTGTTAGCCTATGTCGCTACCTGGTTCTCTACAAATGGTGTATCGCTTAATCTCAATGTCGTTAACTGGACGTTTTTGGGTATTGGCTTATTGCTGGCGCGTTCACTGTCGCACTACAGTCAGCTTTTTTCGGATGGCGCGCGCGTGGCAGCCCCCACTCTACTTCAGTACCCACTGTATGCAGGCATTATGGGCATGGCAATTCAAAGCGGGTTAGCCGAGCAATTCACTCATTTCCTCACAGAAATCTCGAGCAAAGCCATGCTCCCTATCATCGGCTTTTTTTCAGCCGGCGTTATTAACATTTTCATTCCATCTGGCGGCGCTCAATGGGCTCTACAAGGACCATCATTCATCGCTGCTGCGCAGACACTCGACGTCGATTTAGGACTAACGACCATGGCGGTGGCTTACGGCGATCAATGGACAAACCTCATCCAACCATTCACCGCCATTCCCATCTTGGCTTTGACCGGTCTGCGCTTAAGGCACATCTATGGTTACGCATTAATTTTATGCGCCACCACCAGCCTGCCACTCGTGGCCGGTCTGGCATTGGCGAATCTATAATCACACAAGCCCAAAGTTTGCCGTTAAAAGACCGCCCCCCAATCCTCGCGCAGTTTATTTTTCTGCACCTTACCCATCGCATTACGCGGCAGACTGGATACTGTGCGCATCATTTTAGGAATTTTGAATTTAGCGAGCCGCTCATCGAGCCGGGATTTAATAAGGGCTAAATCAATGCAAGCATCAGGTGCCGGTACGAGAGCCGCCACAACCGCCTCGCCGAAATCTGGATGAGCGACACCAAATACCGCGGACTCTAGAACTTCACTCATTTCATTGAGTATGCCCTCAACTTCTTTGGGATAAACATTCAATCCACCGGTAATGATCATGTCCTTAGAGCGCCCAACAATACTGACGTAACCGTCATCATCAATCACGGCTTGATCACCGGTTACAAACCATCCATCTTCGCTAAAGTCTTGCGCGGTCTTTTCGGGCATACGCCAGTAGCCCATAAACACGTTCGGTCCTTTGATCTCTAGCTCGCCAACTTCACCCGTTACTTTAACGTTATGCTGCTCATCGCAAATGCGCACCTGCACACCCGGCAGAGCAAATCCGACCGTACCAGCTCGGCGTTCGCCAATCAGTGGATTAGCGCAGTTCATGCCCGTTTCACTCATCCCGTAGCGCTCTAAGATGAAATGTCCGGTACGCGCAACGAACGCGATGAAGGTCTCTTCAAGTAACGGTGCGCTACCCGATATAAATAATCGCATGTTGACGCAGTCGGTTTGACCAAATGTCGGCTCCGCCAATAGCCGGGTGTAATACGTTGGCACACCCATCATAACGGTTGCGCTGGGTAAGAAACGCTGGACAAGAGTCACATCAAAGCTGGGTAACCATTGCATTGAGGCGCCGCTCATTAACACGCAGTGGACACCCACGAAAAGTCCATGTACGTGATAAACCGGCAGTGCGTGGAGCAATACATCGTTTGAGTTGAACTGCCATGCCTCCACCAACACCTCGGCATTGGACTGGAGGTTGCCATGAGACAACATAATACCCTTTGGTCTACCCGTTGTTCCCGAAGAGTACAGCAGCACGGCCATATCACTATCTAGGCGCGCAACAACGTCTTTGTAGGACTGGCATGACTTGCACAGATCAGAAAACGAACCTTGCCCAACCGCGTCCAGCGTCAACACATGGGGAATCCCCAAACTCTCGCAGAGTGGTTGGTACGCCACATACTTGGCCGGATCACAAACCAATAAAGCCGGTTCCGCATTGTCGAGAAAATAGTGCATTTCCTCCTGCGAATAGGCGGTATTCAGTGGGTGATAGACAAGACCAGCTCTCAATACACCAAGATAAAGCCAGAGATTGCTAATGGACTTTTCTATTTGAACACTGACCCTCTCGCCAGGAGTCAGGCCCAATGCCAATAGCGCTGCGGCAACGCGACCCGACTCTCTATCTAGATCGCCATAGGTTACCGAGAGCCCATCGGGACTAACGGCCAGAAGGCGCTCATCGCCCCAGTCCTTCGCGAGCAAGGTACTAAAAAAATTACCGTTCATCGTCTGATTAGTTCTTGTTACGCAACACCTCAACCAACGGCTTCGCTAGGTTGATGGCAGATTGCTGGTGGGGCTGCAAATCCTGCCCACCGAGACCCGCATGTAGAGGCAGGAAGGGATCTTCAATACCCGTGAGAGTTCCGGATAAAGCCTCAAGTACGGCCAAACCGAAAAACGGTACGGTCCAACTGTTATATCCTCCCTCATGCGTCATCAAAACGCGCCCCTGACAGTGCTTATCTGCCGCGGCCAAGATCTTGTGTGTCAGACTGCGATATCCCTCACTGTGCATCTGCATGCGGCCAAGTGGATCATAAGCGCCGGCATCAAAACCACTTGGCACAATGATCAGTTCCGGCTGATACGCATCAAGCGCCGGTAACACAACCTGATCGAAAACGGCCTCGTAAGCTCCTACACCCGAACCGGGGGGCAGTGGAATGTTGATATTATAATCAGCGCCAGCGCCCTCGCCGACCTCATGCACATGACCCGAATCAGGTGGGAAGCAATTGTCTTGATGAACTGAGATTGTGAGAGCCCTGGGGTCACTGTAAAAGGCACTCTGGGTACCATTACCATGGTGAACATCCCAATCAATATAGGCTATTCGGGACAATCCAAATTGTTCTAGTGCATGAAACCCAGCCAAAGCGGCATTACCGAAAATGCAGAACCCCATGCCTTCACCGGCTATCGCGTGGTGACCGGGAGGTCGAACCAACGCATAGGCATTATCGATATCGCCACGCAAAATGGCCTCCAGGGCGGCCAACACTCCCCCTGCAGATAGCATGGCGATTTCGTAGGAACCTCTACCGGCCGGGGTGAAAAATCCCGCGTCTCCTCCGGTATCAGCGCTAACGGCTTTAACATTGGCGAGATGCTCGGGGGTATGAAAGCGCAAGATTTCCTGCTCGGTCGCCATACGCGGCTTCACAAGGTGCAAACTATCGAGAAGTCCCGATACCTCAACCAGGTTGCGGAAACGTCGTTTCGTTTCGGGATTCTCCGCGTGAATATCGGGCTGAACAGGGTTACCGTAAGGCATTGGCCCCGCATAGTTTCCAGTGTCATGCCACATATACAACTCATGGCAAACGAAACCCGTGCGACGAACGTGCGTGTTCATAGTCTTATCTCTCTTAATTACAGCGTTGGCGCACCGCGAAACCAGGTCTGCTTTGGTGTAATTTCAGAGACTTCATCAATGGGGATGTTGTGTAAATCGGCCGACAGCAGAATGAAATCTGCAGATTTACCAACGGCTATCTCGCCGGTGAGGTCGCCTAGATTCATGACTTCGGCGGCACGTGTCGTCCAAAAGGTTATGGCCTCATCCAGTGATATTGCCTGCTCTAGCCAAAACGTATCGGACGAATCATTGGTGGGGTGTCTACGGGTTACCAACGATTCAAGCGCAGGCCATGGATTCATGTCGGCAGCAGCAGCCGGCCAGTCCGAGCCACCGTTGATTGGCGCACCGGCGTCGATGAGATCGCGTGTAGGCCAATAGCGTGACCCGCGGGGTTCACCCACGGCCTGGACAACCGAGTCGATAATGGGTCGGGGATACCAAAGATACGGTGTGAAATCGGCCACCGCATTCAGAGATCTGAATCGCGGTATGTCACTCTCATCAACATAGCCAGCATGCGCCAGGGATATCGGCAAACCACCGGCGCCGTTAACGCTACGCGCATGTGCAATCGCGTCCAAAGCCAGCTGCACAGAGCCATCGCCTGCGGTATGGATTTTTATCAGATAGCCCGCCTTATCAAATTTTGCTACCGCATCGAAAAGGGTAAATGTGGGAATCATCTGCATGCCTTTGGTAGGCTCAGGATGCTTCTCATCTACTGTGTAAGGCTCAAGCATCATCGCCGAGCGTGAGGCAGTGGGTACACCATCGAGAAAAAACTTAATCGCTTTTGAATGGGTATTGGGTGATGAAAATTTCGCAACACGTTCATCGTAAGCAGCGACCGTCTCCAAGGGTTTGGGTTCCGCTCCGTGACCAAAACTTTGTTGGTACAGGACAGCATGAACGCGAAGATCACCGCGTGCGTCCGCCGCCTGATAAGCAGCCATTGCTGCGGGCGGCACTCGGGCGTCTCCAAAAGCAGTAACACCAAAACCGTTGGCAATATCGGAAACTGCCTTTATTGCTTCCGCTTTTTCCTCAGCGGTTCTAGCCGGAATTTTACTACTCACAACCCCCGCCGCCGCTTCAAGCAACACACCGTTTGGGATACCGTCGGCATCACGAACAAACACACCACCCTCTGGATCGGGTGTATCAGCACTTAGGGCAACGCCCGCAAGCGCTAATGCCTTGGTGTTAGCCCAACCATGATGTGCTGAGTCATCATCTAAGAATACCGCGCGATCCCCAGACACTGCGTCGAGGAATTTGCGCGGCGACTCAATCGCATTGTCTACGAAGAAATTGCTGTTCCATTGACCACCCACAATCCACTCAGAAGCGTTAGGGTCATCGGCACACGCAGCAATAATGTCAGTCAGTTCCTGTGGCGTGCTACTAAACGCAAAATTACACATGTAGAGCACTTTTTCGCCGCCCTGCCAAGGGTGAACATGGGCATCAATCAAACCCGGTAATACCGCTTGTCCAGCTGCATCAACAACCTCAGTAGTTTCCCCGATATAAGGAGCAATTGACTCTTCAGAGCCCACGGCCACGAATTTACCATCGGTCACCGCAAAGGCCGATTGTTGGCTGCCCGAAGTGCCATCGGTATACACCTTTGCATTCATTACAACCAAGTCGGCCGGCGCCCCAACCATGGCATCCGGTGATTTTTGGTCGCATGCCGTTAATCCGGCAAACACTAAAGCACTCAGTAAGACAGGCAAACGCTTCATCTTTCACTCCAAAATTGAGGCAAAATTCGAACAAAAAAAGGGGCCCAATGGGGCCCCGTGGGGATCGTGTTACTCGCCAAGCCTGTAGCTAAGCGTTACGCCAACCGTGCGAGGCATACCATAGGTCCGAACGTAAGGCCCGTTACCACCACCGTAAGCTGAAGGATAATAATCTTCATCGGCTAGGTTGCGCACCCAACCCATGACGCGCCAGCTTCCATCGGAAGAGCCCAAGCCAATACGGGCATTGGCAACACTGTAATCCTCAGTGGCGTCCTCAGGACGGGGACCACCTGTAGTCTCGCCGGTGTAATTTAGGTCAGCCGATATATCCATGACTAAGTTGTCAGCCACCGCAAATTCATACCGTGCAAACAATGTGTAGGACAAATCTGGCGTCATTGCCAAGTCTTGACCCGATGCATCGTAGTAGACGATGTTGTTGGGATATGAACTTTCAGCGCGAGATACCGCTTGCCACTCTTTGACTTCGGAATCAAGCCAAGCCGCATTCCCCGCAAGAGTCAAACCCTCCACGGGTTGCCAGGTTATTTCAAGTTCAGCACCGGAGATTTCAGATTCATCCACGTTGGTAAGGCCCGAAATATTACCCACCAAGGTGACAGCCGCATCCTGCTCCTGTTTATCTTCGTAGTCGTAGTAGAAGACGGCAGCATTCAGCTGCATACGACCGTCCAGTAATGTGGCCTTGGTACCCAACTCGTAAGCAGTCAACACTTCTTCCTCGTAAGGAATCAGCTGTGTCGTTGTATTTGAGTTAGCGCCGTTGAACCCGCCAGACTTAAATCCGTTCGAGATTGAGCCGTAAACCAGGACATCATCGGATGGCTTCCAATCCAAACCAACCTTACCGGTAACACGACTTGTATCCACGCTGTCAGTGTAGGGATTGAAAGCAGGGTCAAAGCCGCCAATATCGTTAATCGTACCGCAGTCGCCTGGACCCAATTCAAAGGGCGATCCCGCCAGCCCGAAGACATTATTGAGGAATAGACCCAGCGACCCATCGTCTGCTACATAAGTACAGCCGGTCCAGTCACGCGTCTCATTGGTGTAGCGCGCACCAAGAACCAGACTTAACTCAGGGCTAAGGTTATATTCAACATGGCCAAATACCGCAGCAGATTCCGTTTCCTGCTGATATTTAGTATCCAACTCAAGAATCGGATTTGGTGCAAATAAGCCCACGCCAAAAGGAATACTTGCCAAGGCGTAGACACTGTCAGACATAAAATAATGATAGTACTCATCCATATCGTCGTAGGAATAGTACAGTCCCGCTACCCAGGTCATATTATCGCTCTCGCCACTCAGGCGAAGCTCCTGACTGAATACCTCTAAATCGGTCGTATTGATGTTACTGGAATCGTTGTAATAGCCCCCATCCCAATCGTTTGCTTCCTCGCGCTGAAAATCACTGTATCCAGAAATCGATGTCAAAGTCGCTGAACCTAGGTCCCAATCTATACGCAAGGCCACATTGGTAGCTTGATTGTCGCGCTGCGGTCTTAAATCAAAAGTCCGACCGGTAATGGGGCTGGTGTAGCTGTTAGTCCAGCCTGCTTTGGTGTTGTCACCCGTCGAGTAAAAGGGTGGTGTCTCGCCAAAATTTGCTCCCGTGGGAATGACGTATTGATCCAGTGGTAGGTGTGGAGCAACAAACTGACCCAACCCAATCTCGCGTCCGTCGTAAGCCGTATTCGCTGTATTATCAGATTGGTCATCGACATAACTGACGATCAACTTAGTGGTCAGTGCTTCCGTGTGATCTGTCTCGATGATACCTCGAAGAGCCATAACATCGTCTTCGCCCAACTTATCGTTGCCTACGGTGTTTTCCTGCCAGCCCTCGTTTGATTTAACGTAGCGCGCCGCAAGACGGCCCCGAGTTGAGTCGCTCAGAGGACCACTTACAAAGGCTTCGATATCCGTCGCTTGGTAACTACCAATACTCGCCGTCACCCCAGCCTCGAAATTTTCGGTTGGGCTATTACTAATAAAGTTAATCTGGCCGGCCGTTGTATTTCGACCGTAAAGATCACCCTGAGGACCCTTGAGAATTTCCACTCGGTTAGTATCGAAAAGTAGCCCACGAGTCATCACCGTGTAAGGCATAGCGACTTCATCAAAGTACAGGCCTACTGTAGATGAGGCGGCGGTAGAATAGTCTTGAAAACCCACGCCCCGAATGGTGTATAGCGGTACGCCGGTGGCTGCCGTCTCATTAACAGTCACTCCGGGCGTGTACATAGCGATGTCGTCAGCGCTAAGAATACCGAGCTCACGAATCTGCTCACCCGTGAAAGTATTGATGGCGATACCCACATCGTTAGCACCCTGCTCGCGCTTTTGTGCCGTCACGACCACTTCTTCGAGCTGCATTGCAGTGGCTGATGAGGCAGCTATCGCTGCAGCAACGGCCGACGCGAGAAGCGAGGGCAGCAATTTGATTGATTGATTTGTGCAACGCATATCAGGACCTTCTTATTTATCGTTATGACAATGGTTTTCGACAAGCAACTAAACGCAGCTGCGCTGATACGAATATACCCCCTGCCGTGCACACTGCATTGACCAAAATGGCCAGCAAATTGACCTTTTGACTCGATTTTGTCGGGGTTTAGCCATCAGCGAGTAAGGGCGCGTATGTTGTCGCGGTACGCTTGGGGCGTCTCCCCAGACCAGGCACGAAAGGCACGGCTGAAAGCGCTCAATTCCGAGTACCCTAGCTCAAAAGCAATCTCTGTTAACGATGCGTTGCCATTAGCGAGCAAATACTTTGCGCGCCGCTCTCTGGCTAAATTTTTGGCCTCTTGGAAAGTGAAGCCCTCCTCTGCCAATCGGCGCCTGAGCGTACGGGGAGACACATTGAGCCTGCCGGCAACGGTCTTGGTATTGGCCTCGCTGATATCACTTTCAAGCATAATTTGACGGCAAACAGAGCCAACAAAGCCCCCACGTCCCTCACCCACAGAAAAGTGGGTTTCCATAACATTCTGTAGTACACGAAACAGCAGTTTGTTTGATGTCATAAACCGCGCTTCAAGATATTTAGGGTGGAAAGCTACACTGTTATGGGCCTCACCGAACGATAATTGACAGCCAAAGAATTCCTGTAACTGCGCAAGGCTTGGCGAGCATTCGTGCTGAAATCCAACATGCAGTATCGGCACTGTCTGTCGGGTGGCAGTGGCGAGCGTTTGTACAAGAAAGCCCATCAGATACTCGTTGAGCTGCCCCATACCTGAGCTGCCTTCGTGGACGATGTCCGCAACAAATTCCGCTGGAGCTCGCCCAGGGTAGAACGCTGTCGTAATGCCTGAGTCAATAAATTTATCGTAGCGATTGAGAAATTGCAGACCCTCTTTTACCGAGGGCGCCGACAACATGGCAACAATTAACAAGCTACTCGACTCGTAATGGAAATCACGCCCCATGGACAAGCCAATAGCACTATCCCCGGCGACCCGGGCTGCTTCATCAAACAGCTGTGCCACACTGTCTACAGGTATTGGCTGGTCCGTCTCTTCGTTAGATTCGAAGGCAACACCGCAGGCTTCAAAGACCGGACGAGGGTTGATGCCTCTGTCCATGAGGTAGTCTCGTACATAAGCGGCGAATCGTGGGGAGAGGCTCGGGTTGAATAAGGCAGTCTCCGGCACGCTGCCTTAGTCCTACTTTTTCACCTGCGAGTAATAAGCGCCCAGTGCGGCCATCGCGTCGGCGTTGAGTCCACGCACAATATTTGCCATCAGCGGATGATGTCGCTGCCCCTGCTGGAATGCCATTAGCTGACTGCTTACATAATTAGCATTTTGTCCTGCAATGACTGGCCATTCATTGGCAACAGGGTGTCCTTGCATACCATGGCAAGCGTGACAATAACCCGCTCTATTGCGGCCCTCTTCAACCAAAGCCGGGTTCCCGGACGCGGAAGTTACGATCGCTTGACTGGCAAACCAACTGGCCAGCTCAGCGATATCCGAGTCTGACAAATTCGCAGCCATTGGGCTCATGAGCGGGTTTTTTCGCTCACCACTGCGGAACGCTTTAAGCTGCAGCGCCAAATAGGCCTCGTGTTGTCCACCCAAATTAGGCCAAGCAGGATCGGCTGCAACACCCGCCTTTGAATGACAGGCCAGGCACGTGGCCAATGCCGCGGGCTCCTTTGCTACCACTGCTGAGGAGACTATAAAACCTAACAGGGCCACAACGCCGGCGATCGTATTTGCGTATCTAAACATTGTGAATATTCTCCTTAAAAACTATTCCGCTAGGGTGTCTGCATTGCGATTTCTGCAAGGATGCTGGCGCGAGTCGCTTGGATTTCTTGCAATGGCTGGGCCCTAAGCGCGGCTACCTCCACAGCGCTGTAAGGCTCATATGAGCCTTCTGGCAGACTTGCACCGGCAAAATTCTCTAACGTCCAGTTAAGCACCTCGGCCAAGTCAGCATTCGATAATTTTGATGTCGCCGATCCGGGTACTCGAACCAAGAATCCCCGACCCTCGTCTGACCGCAAAAATGTTCCCATCATGTTCTTCAGCGGCGGGATATCTCCGTATCCAGATCCATCAGGCGTATGGCAACCCTGACAGAACATTTGATAGTTATATTGAGCTCTCGCGTGGTTAATGTCCGTGGCCATAGCGGCATGGCTCGCTAGCAATAGCCCAACGGCCACACCGGAACCCAAGCGCATAGCCCGGGCAGATACCACCGAAAATACATGCGTCACAACTTAATCCTCGAACGCCACACCAACAACAACAGCCGTGGAGCAGTGGTAAGCCGCACTCGCCGTGCCCAAGCACCAGTTAATGTCGTTGGTTTTATCAGGTCTGTAAGGCGGTCGGTCGCCCTCGTCACGCTGGCACAAGCAGGCGCCGCAGGTAGATTTACCGCAACAATCGTTATACGAAATCACATAGTTACGACCATCTGCAGGGTTATGGCACGTGCCGATCCAGGTCACAGGTGACATTTCAGTACCCGGAGGGCATGTATTAGCGCTACCACCACAACAACTGCACAAGAAGCCGTCAATGGCGCAATAACGCCAGTAATCACAATCGGTGTCACTGCCGTGTTCAACTGGTTTAGCTACCCCGTTACCGTGGTTATCGGCACGAGCAACGGGTAACAAAGGTACTGCTGTAGCACCCACCAAAGCGCCGCCTAGTTTCTTGAGCAAGCCACGCCGCGAAGATGACTGTGCAACTGTTCGGGCTCTGCGCTCGAATAATCGATCAAGAAAAGACATCATGATTTGACCTCCACGAAGTACTCGTTATCACGCTGTTTCATATACTCTTGGATTGACGCCACTTTTCGCTCCTTGGCCTCAAAAAGGCTATCAATGTGCTCTCGCGAGTTAACGATACCCATCGAAACGATTTTCTGACTATCGTCTATCAACACCGCATAGGGAAGTTTTGACACACCGTACTGCTTACCGACCAACTCACTGACCACATAGGGCTGCTTGATACCTTTGCGCGCGGCATAGCCATGATGGTCCTGCTTGTCACCATCGCTCACAAAAATAACATCGACCCAGTCGAGCTCGGATTGGGCAGCAGACAAGAGCGTGGGCGTCAGCTCGTTGCAGACCGGGCAGTCGGGGGACATGAAAAACAGCAACTGTGATCGACTGCTATGGGAGCCAATCGTGACACGTTCGCCGTCAATTGTGAGCGCCTCTAACATGGGAGCGGCCTGCCCCACCTCGATGGTTCGGTTGACCATTAACGCGCCGGCAGGTGCCACCCGCTCATAGAGCACGCCAATTTGTCTGATCAGCGCGTAATTGATAACCGCCATGACGACAAAAGCCAGCCACAATGCAATGTTAGAAACGACCAGCCACTCCATTAAGCCAATCCCCGCAATTGCTGACTGTTGGCAATTATCTGATCCACCGCTAGGTAACAGATATACAAACCAGCTCCCATGATGACCCCCACGGCCACAACCTGATGATGACCGGTTGCCACCGGGAAACCCAAGTAGATCATGACCAACACTAAACAAAGGTTACGTACCACCAGTTCAGACGACACGCGGGTATTAGAAGCAAATCCACCGCACCCACAACGCATGGCTACTTGTAGTGTGTCTATTTGTCGCCACATAACGCCTGCATAGCACAGCAGCAACGAGGCACTGACGACAGCTGCCCAAGCGCGCGATGAGGGCAGCAGTATAAAAACGGCCAGCAGCAGTTCAATGGCACCCAACAGGCGTAACAATACAGGGGCGACCGGTCGTCCAAGGTAACCCTCAGCTATCATGCTGTATTCGCTTGGGCGGGCTACCTTAAGCCCTCCGGCATGGGCCCAGATGAGGCTCGCGAGCACCGCGAAAGCTGTAGCAAGTAGTGCTTGCAGCATGAGCTACTGGGCGCCCCATAGGAATAACGGTGTTTCCTGGCCAAATCCAGTGATTTTCTTAATGAACTCGCCCGTTAAACCATCATAAAGTTCAACACTCATGTCCACTGGGTTCGTCACCAATACTTTCGGCTCCTGACCGCGGCTCACAGCAAAGGACAAGCCCCATTCCTTAAGAGGTATCCGCAGGACGCGACGTCGAGCATCGGGCTCATACACCCATATTTCTGCGCCCCCGGCGTTGTGCATACCATCAACACCTCGCGCCTCTGGATTCATGAGGAAATAAATACGCCCCAGTTCATCCTCACCATCAATCCCAATACCTGAAGGGGCCCATGTCTCCTCCCCTGGGCCTATCAGTGACCAGGCCGACAGTGGACGCGCAACGCTACCCTGTAACACTACGGGATGCACCAGCGCGTCGAATGTTGGAAAGTAAGCGATGTCGCCAGATCGAGCGGGACGCTCAAATATGGGATTATCATCTGAATCGAAGAATACCTCGCTTTTTTCCCGGGAGCGCTCTTCGCCACTACCATCGAGCACTATCGTCAGAAATCTCCCGTCGGCACAAAGGGAGGTAAAGCCCATGTCGCCGGTTTGGTAGAGGAAACTGCAACCGGGGATAGCAATCTCATTGACTATCTCGCGATTCTCTAAATCAACTAACGTTACCGACGTTGAGGGGCTGAAGTTAAAAATAGCTAGCCAGCGGTCACCATTGAGTGTTTGCAGTGCCACCCGCTCTGGCATACCCATGAAGCGTTTACCACTGGGCAGCATCACTTCCGCCGCAGGACTGAGCGTAGCGCTGTCCCAAATAGTCAATACATCGATCCGATCACCACGGGTACCACGCGAGTGAAACGTTTCAACCGACATGATTTCTCCGCGCGATGGCACTTGTAAAATATTGCCCATCAGGCTGTTATTGAACATGCCTTTTACTTGCTGACCGACCGTATCTTTGGACGCGTCGATAACATAAACCTTGCCGTCGGACATGTGGAAAAAAGCACTGTCTTGAACGAGAAACCAGTCAGACGGGTATTGTGAGGGCAAGGTTTCCACTACGCCTGTTGGCTCCACCGGCAGCGGTGGCGGCTGCTGATCTCCCAGGGCCACCAGAGGACTCCCCATTAACAAGATGGCTAAAGTCAGACCGATTGATCGCATGGCAACTACCCCACTCATTTTTATCCCTTGGCAATTTGCATGGTTTGAATATTGGTGTATTCGACCAGACCGTACCGCCCAAACTCGACACCCAAACCCGATTGTTTTACCCCTCCAAAGGGCGCGTCAGGTTGGATCATAGCGTGGTTGTTCACCCACGCCGTACCACACTCCAACCGCGCAGCCAATGCTTGTGCTGCGGCAACATCTGACGACCAAACCGACCCCCCAAGCCCGACAGAGACAGCATTCGCACGCGCCAGTGCATCCTCTACGTCTGAGAATTTGATCACGGGCAGTATTGGGCCAAACGGTTCTTCTTGGACGAGGCGACTCGACTCAGGAATGTCTTTAACAATCGTCACGGGGAAGAAATAGCCAGCTCGGTCTAGCGGCGCGCCGCCGGTCATAAACGTGGCACCATCGGCCTTTGCCGCCTCGGCTAGGGCACACACCTTGTCGAACTGCATTTTATTCTGCACTGGGCCAAAGTCTGGATTTTCCGCTGCAGGGCCAGTCGTTACACTGGCGGCAATACCAGCTAGCGCATCGCACATTTCATCGTAAATAGCTTCGTGTACATACAAGCGCTTCAATGCGGCACAGGTCTGACCGTTATTGATCATTGCAGTGGCAAATATTTTTCCAGCGGCCTCAGCTACGTTGGTATCGGGAAGAACGATCGCTGCGTCATTACCACCTAGCTCAAGTGTTAAACGCTTTAAGTTTCCTGCGGCCGAAGCCATGATGCGCTTACCCGTCGTGGTGGAACCGGTAAATACGATTTTATCAATGCCCTCGTGGGCTGACATCGCTGCACCAATATCGCCGGTTCCGGTAACAACATTCAATACGCCCGGCGGCAACAAATCATTAATCAGGTGCATTGCCTTAAGCACTGTCAGTGGCGTGTATTCAGACGGCTTAGCAACAACCGGACAGCCTGCCAGCAATCCGGGAATAACGTGCCAGCAGGTAATGAGCAGGGGATAATTCCATGGTGTAATTGAACCGACCACGCCCACCGGGCGCCGATGCACTTCGATGCGCGCCTCGTCGTTATCCTGGATAACCTCAACGGGTAAATCGAGTGAAGCGGTATAGCGTATCCAAGCTAGGCAACCACCCATCTCAAACATCGCCCCCAAGCCCGCAAACCCTTCCAAGGGCTTGCCTTGCTCGTCACTGAGCGTTTGAGCAAGATCTGCCATGTTGGCTTCAAGGCGGTCTGCAATCTGCAAAATGATAGCCCTACGCTCATCTAGGGTTTTAGCACTCCACCCTGGTAATGCCGCTCGGGCTGCAGCAACTGCCTGCTCAAGATGTTCGACGGTAGCTTTCGGACAATGCGCAATGACGTCTTCGGTGGCTGGATTTAGTACCGCAAACGTCTCGGTCGCGTCAACAGGCTCACCATTGATAAGCATTTTGATATCAGACATAACACCCCCAGCTTTGTTTTTCGTTATTAGCAACGCAAGACTCACCGATCACCCCCGGCTCGCCCACCACACAGTTAACACGTTACGGGAAACACGTTACCGCCTCAAGTTTATTGACCGCCCGAGGGTAACCAATTATCCGTCCTTCGGGTTGACCTAAGCGGTCACAACATTGACCTTTTTGCACTGATCAGCCGATGACTTTATGCCTCACCTAATTCGGATCGAATCAACAAATCGTGATAATTCTGCCTATCAACTTTGCCCCGTTCTGAGCGGTCGAGCAACGACCCTACGATAATCACCACAAACGCAAGTGGCATCGTGAACAGCGCTGGATAATTATAGGGGAACAGTGGCTCCGCGTTACCCAATACCGAAACCCATACTTGGGGCCCCAAAACGATCAACACAATGGAGGCCACAAGACCTGTCAACGCACCGGCTATGGCACCGCGGGTTGTCAGGCCGCTCCAAAAAAGCGACAACAGCAAAATAGGAAACGTCACCGAGGCCGCCATCACCATGGGCATAACGGCAATGAATGCCACGTTTTCCTTTTCAAAGGCGATGCCCAGCAAGACCGCGATAATACCAATGACAAAGACTGCGATGCGGGTCAGGCGCAACTCGGCTTTAGGGTCTGGCTTACCTTGTTTGAGAACTTCGGCATACAAATCATGTGAAATCGCAGCTGCACCCGACACCGTCAAACCAGCCACCACCGCTAAAATGGTGGCAAAACTCACCGCCGACATAAACCCGGTTAGCACATCGCCGCCGACGGCACTAGCGATATGAATAGCCACCATGTTGGTACCACCAATAAGTTGCCCGTCGGCGTTAAAGAAAGTGGTGTCGCCGTACAACAAGGCAATACTGCCGAACCCGATAATCAACAATACCAAGTAGAAGTAACCCATAAATAATGACGCATAAAACGCCGAGAGCTTGGCTTGTCGCATATCAGGCACAGTAAACAGGCGCATGAGAATATGCGGCAGACCCAGCGTGCCAAATAGCATCGATACCTGAATAGTCGCCACCTGAATAGGGTCGTTAAAGGCGACGCCAGCCGATAAAATAGCGGCGCCCTTTGGGTGCTGCGCAGTGGCTTCCTGCAGCAAGGCATCAACACTGAAACCAAACTTCGCCAGTACGAGCACAGCCATTAACGTAACACCACCCAATAACAACACCGCTTTGATTATTTGAACCCATGTCGTGGCAAGCATGCCGCCAAACGCTACATAAGCCAGCACCAAACCTGATACAATAATCACCGCGTACTCATAGGGAAGCCCGAATAGCAGCTGAATGAGCTTGCCGGCACCCACCATTTGGGCGATCAGATATAGCACAACCACCGCAATGGTACCGAGGGCTGCAACCAAACGAATCCTATTTTTGTCCAAGCGTTGAGATACAACGTCGACGAAGGTGTAACTACCTAAATTTCGGACGCGCTTGGCAAACATGAACATAAGCACCGGCCAAGCACCGAAGGCACCCAAGGATAAAATAAGACCATCAAAGCCTGCGACAAACATTAATCCGGTGATGCCCAGAAACGACGCAGCCGACATAAAGTCGCCGGCGATCGCCGCACCGTTCTGTAGACCCGTGATTTTGCCACCGGCGTTGTAAAACGATGCACTGGACGTCGTTGCGCGAGCAGCACGCCAGGTGATAACCAGCGTCAGCATCACAAAAACGATAAACATGATAATCGCGGTGCCATTTACCGCTTGCTGGGTTACCTCCCCATCAATCGACCCAGCAGCCCAAGCAGGCGTTGCTAAAAGCGCTAGCAGGGCCGCTGCTGCTACGCTCCAATCAGCAAATTTCATGATTCACCTTGCCGTTTATCGAGTGCCAAAAACAAAAACTCCAGCGCAATAAAAGCGAGAACCAAGACAATAAACATGACGATTGATCCCGATAAAAGACCACCCCCAACAGGCATTGCTAGGGCGGCACCCCACTGGGTCCAATTTAAGGTAAATGTAAAATATAGGGCTAAATGTATAGCCGTGAATAACAGTCTGCGCCGCGTCTTTCGCTGTACGCCCTCTAGTCTGGGATCGTTCATTGCCTGCCTTTTTATGCGTTATATCAATCCGGTCAATGGTTGGCGCGCCGCTCGTTACTCCCCCGCCCAGCGCTTATCGAAGTCTACCACCACTCGATCAGAAATCGGGTGAGCCTGACAGGTGAGGATCATACCGCTGTCAATCTCATTCTGAGTAAGACCGTGCTGTATATCCATCTCAACCTCACCCTCTACGAGTAATGCTTTGCACGTGGAGCATACTCCGCCCTTACAAGCATACGGCAAATCAAGTCCTACATGGATACCCGCATCGAGCAAATTCTCGCCATCCGCTGCTATTTCGATGTTGTTAGAGCGTCCATCAGCCACAATCGTCACGTGACACATCTTGCCTCCGTAGGCTTCTGAGCGCGCATGATGGCGCGCTACGCGTTCTTCAGCGTCTGCTGCGGAACTGCCAAACAGCTCGTAGACGATGTGCGCTTCGGGAATACCTAGGCTCTTTAACCCACGCGATACTTCGGAAATCATTGACTCCGGACCGCACAGGAAGAACCGGTCAAAGGCTGACAGATTGATCAGCCGGTTGTTCAACTGTGCTCCTTTTTTATTGTCCATGCGGCCATTGAGGAGCTCACTTCCTTGGTCTTCTCGACTCAAGATGTTTATCCAGTGGAACCGCTCTAGGTAACGATTCTTGAGGAACGATAGTGTTTGTCGAAACATCATAGTGCTTGTACGTTGATTTCCATACAGCAGCGTTACCTGGCTCGAGGGCTCTGCGTCCAATACCGCTTCTATATTTGATAAAATAGGCGTAATACCCGAGCCAGCCGCAATAAACAGGTAGTTATTTGCCTGCGATGGATTGGTGTCAACGCAAAAATGGCCTTGGGGGGGCATGACGTCAATCTCACTCCCCGCCTCTAAGCAATCATTGGCGTAGTTGGAGAACACACCGCCGTCAACACGCTTAATTGCAACTTTTAGCGCTTCTCTGTTGGGACCGACGCATATCGAGTAAGAACGTGCCACGGCTTCTCCGTCAATGGTTGCGCGCAGTGTCAAGTATTGACCGGGCCTGAAAGCAAACGTCTCATGTAAATGCTCGGGCACATCAAAGGTGACACAGATTGCTTGATCAGTTTCCGCAGAGACATCTGCAACGGTCAGCGTGTGGTAAGCAGCGGTGTTCATGTTTATATAGCCTTGAATAGATCAAAGGGCTCGCCGCAGGCGTGGCATTTGTAAAGAGCCTTACACGCGGTTGAGCCAAACTCACTAATAACGGAGACCTGCTCACTCGCACACTGTGGACAGGTGGGGGTCGTGCCATCTGGGGCAGCAACACCGTAAGCGGCCATTTTTTCCCTCGCTTGTGTTGTCAACCAAGCGGTAGTCCATGCGGGCGCGAGGCGAGTGACCACATCTACACTGTGATAACCGGCCTGAGAAAGTGCCTCTCTGGCATCCTCTTCCATTACATTTAGCGCCGGGCAGCCCGTATAGGTAGGCGTAAGTACTACCTTGACTCGACCGCCCTCGTAGCTCACGTCTTGCAGTACGCCAAGCTCGTAAATCGTAATCACCGGTATTTCCGGGTCCATAACTTTATCGAGGACAGCCCAAATTTCAGGGCAGCGCGACTGAGCTCTGCGTTGCCGACGCTCGTACTCCTCTTGGGGGAGCGTGGGAATAATAGTGTCGCCTGTCACCTGAGCACTACGCATTACCAGCATAGCCCTGGGTAAGCCCGCTGCATGTATTGCAGCTCTGTCAACAAATAACCCAACGACTCGGTATGAATACCCGAACGCCCTCCATTGGCAGTCCAAGTGGTTTCAGGCACCGGCAGTGTGGCTTCACTCAAAGTTTCAGATACGGTGTTTAGCCATTGCTCTTGCAGCAATCGACTATCCACGGCAATGCCAGCGTTGATGAGATTCTCTTCTAGGTCATCCACTTCAAACAATTCGGCGGTGTAACCCCAAAGCTGGTCCAGAGCATCGAGCATACGAGCGTGACTTTCGTCGGTACCATCACCCAGTCGCATCACCCACTCCCTGCCGCGACGAAGATGATAGGTGCTCTCTTTCTCTGCCTTGGCAGCAATAGCCGCAAGGTGGGAGTCAGTACTCTGTTTAAGTTGCTTTAGAAAAGGTAAGGCAAAAGCGTCATACAGAAACTGGCGAGTAATCGTGAACGCAAAGTCGCCTCGAGGCAGTTCACAGATCAGTAGGTTACTGAACTCTCGGACATCGCGGGTGTATGCAAAGGTGTCTTCAGTCGTCGCCCCTCCCGTCAACTGCGCCGCGTACTGATAAAACATGCGTGCGCGCCCGACGAAATCGAGGGCGACATTTGTCAATCCGAGATCCTCTTCTAAGAACGGTGCCCGACTCGTCCACTCCGACAAACGATGACCCATGATAAGCGCATCATCACCAAGTCGTAGCACATAACGTATGAGGTTTTTTTCGTCGATCACAGGCTATCAATCCCTTCAGGTAACTCGTACATCGATGCATGACGATAAGGCTTGTCATCCAGAGGGTCATAAAAACTGTCGCAGTCAGATTCCTGAGACGCTGTGATGTCCTTAGATGCTACAACCCAAATACTTACACCCTCACCGCGTCGGGTGTAAACGTCTCGAGCGTATTCCAAAGCCTGTTCCGGATCGTCCGCATGTAGGGAGCCCACGTGCTTATGATCGAGACCTCGGCGGGAACGAATAAATACTTCAAAGAGTTGTAAATGATCAGCCATGAGTGATTCCTACTAGTTACGCGACAGCCGCGCATCGCTTACGACGCTTGGCTTCAAAGGCGGCCATAGCTTCTCGTACCCACGTACCCTCTTCGTGGGCCTGGATATGGTGTGCCAATCGCTGGCGATTACAGGGGCCATTACCTGAAATCACGCGCTGGAATTCGTCCCAATCGATAGCACCAAAATCGTAATGGCCACGCTCTTCGTTCCAACTTAAATCTGGGTCTGGTACCTCTAACCCTATGGCATGCGCTTGCTGAACGGCCTGATCAACGTACTGCTGGCGCAAGTCATCGTTAGTGCGTCGCTTAATCTTCCACTTCATAGACTGTGCCGAATGTGCAGATTCGCCATCATGCGGACCAAACATCGTGAGTGCCGGCCACCACCATCGATTCATGGCGTCCTGCGCCATCGCCTTTTGCTCATCAGAGCCCTGCATGAGCACCATCATGATGTTGTAGCCTTGTCGCTGGTGGAAACTCTCCTCTTTACAGATCCGCACCATTGCGCGTGCGTAGGGACCGTAAGAGGTATTTTGTAGCGACACCTGGTTGACAATAGCAGCACTATCGACCAGCCAACCAATGGCACCAATATCGGCCCAAGTCAGTGAGGGATAGTTAAAAATAGAGGCGTACTTACTGACACCTTTGTGCAGTCGATCAATGAGCTCTTCACGCGTTATGCCCAATGTCTCCGCTGCACTATAAAGATACAGTCCGTGGCCCGCCTCATCCTGAACTTTTGCCAGTAATATCGCTTTGCGTTCAAGGGTCGGTGCCCGCGTGATCCAATTCCCCTCGGGTTGCTCACCGATAACCTCCGAATGTGCATGCTGAGAGATTTGGCGGATCAGGTTCTGCCGATACTTTTCGGGCATCCAGTCTTTGGGCTCGATCTTCTCTTCTGCGTCAATTCGTGCCTGAAACTGTTCTTCATTCGGCAGCGTTACAATGTTATCAGTCATGTGTCACTCCAATCGTCAAATTCGTTCAATCACGAGGGCAATACCCTGGCCCACGCCAATACACATAGTGCAGAGCGCGTACCGCCCTCCCCGACGCTTTAGTTCATACACAGCGGTAGTCACAAGGCGCGCGCCACTCATACCCAGAGGGTGGCCAATGGCGATCGCTCCGCCATTGGGATTAACGTGGGCAGCGTCATCGGCCAGCCCTAGCGCTCGCATTACCGCAAGGCCCTGGGCTGCAAAAGCTTCATTCAGCTCGACAACATCGATGTCATCGATAGTAAGCCCAGCTAATTTTAGGGCTTTTTGGGTTGCCTCAAAGGGACCAAAACCCATAATTCGTGGCTCCAGTCCACTGGTAGCCATGGTGACAACACGGGCTGAAGGCGTGAGCCCTTGGCGTACCGCTGCAGACTCTGAGGCGATCAGCAATGCGCAAGCGCCATCATTAACACTCGATGCATTGCCTGCAGTAACCGATCCCCCGTCACGAAAAGGAGTGGGTAGCCGAGATAACGACTCAATAGAGGTATCTCTTCGCGGTCCTTCGTCAGTCGATACGGTAATGGGATCTTTTTTTCGCTGTGGTATCACTACCTCGACAATTTCCTCGGCAAAAACACCTGCATCTTGCGCTGCCACTGCTTTTTGGTGCGAGCGCAGGGCAAATGCATCTTGATCGTCACGGGAAATCGAAAATTGCGCGGCGACGTTCTCGGCGGTTTCAGGCATTGAATCAACACCCCACTGCCTTTGAAAAGCCGGGTTGATAAACCGCCAACCAATCGTTGTGTCGTAGGTTTGAATAGAGCGATCAAACGCGCTAGCCCCTTTACCGAAAACAAAGGGTGCTCGGCTCATTGACTCCACGCCGCCGGCAATTGCCATGTCAATATCACCGCACTTAATCGCCCGCGCTGCGCTGCCAATCGCGTCCATCCCCGAACCACATAGGCGATTGACGGTTGCCGCTGGGACTGAAGTGGGTACGCCCGCTAGCAAGGCACTCATTCGTGCAACGTTGCGGTTATCTTCGCCCGCCTGATTAGCACAACCAAACCAAATATCGTCTACGGCCGCCCAGTCAACCTGGGTATTGCGATTAAGTAATGCCCTTAATGGCACAGCACCTAAATCATCGGTACGTACGCCCGACAAGCCCCCTCCATATCGACCAATCGGCGTGCGAATAGCATCACAAATGAATGCGTCAGTCATTTTTCGCTCTCCTCAGCTAGATCAGCCACGAGTGGTCCGCCAATCGTCGCGGAATTGCCGCGAAACTGGGCGATAATCTGATCGTCCCGATTACAGACCACTGAGTCATAGATACCGCTGCGCTTTCCTTGATGAATCATCTCTGCAGTTGCGTACAACAAGTCCCCAAGACGCGCCGGACGGATAAAATCGATGCGCGCGCCAGCGGCAACGGTGGTGAGATTTCTACTGTTACAGGCAAATGCAAAGGCACTGTCGGCCAAGGCAAAGATGAAGCCACCGTGGCAAATGTTATGTCCGTTAACCATGTCATCCCGGACCGTCATACTTATGCGGGCATAACCGGCTCGCACTTCATCAAGGGACATACCCATGCCTTGCGTGGCGCGGTCCTCAGCCCACATAACTTGCGCAGCGTGTCGGGCAATAGCGTCAGCATCCACAACTAGGCTCCTCGATACTTAGGCGGTCGTTTTTCAAGGAATGCTTTTACGCCTTCCGCGTAATCGTCGGTGAAACCCGCCGTTCGCATAAGCGATTTCTCTAGCTCTAACTGCGCATCAAGCGTGTTTGTCATCGATGCTGCAAAAGCTTGTTTAGTCAATGCAAAACCCTTAGTGGGCTGTGTCGCCAAGTGACGGGCAAGATCCATTACCGTGCTCAGTAGCGCATCATCATCGACGACTTCCCATATCAGGCCCCACTCTTTCGCCTGCTCTGCGCCAACCTTAGGCATCAACATGGCCATACCCTTGGCCCTGGCCATTCCCACCAAGCGTGGAAGGTGCCAAGTACCGCCTGAGTCCGGTATCAAGCCCAGCATGGCAAACGACTCTACAAACTTGGCACTGCGAGCCGCAAAAACCAAATCGCAAGCCAGCGCAATATTGGCACCTGCACCCGCAGCCACTCCGTTTACCGCGCAAAGCACTGGCTTTTCCATACCGGTGATTCGACGGATCAGCGGGTTGTAATACGCCTCTACCGAGTCGCCTAAATCGACTCGCTCTTCGGGTGCGACATTGCGGTCGTTGAGGTCTTGCCCCGCACAGAAACCGCGACCCGCCCCCGTGATAACCACTGCGCGTATCGCCGAATCGGTAGCCGCCTGTTCAAGCGCTTCAGCCACTTCCGCGTGCATAGCCACCGTGAAGCTGTTCAAACTGTCAGGGCGATTGAGTGTCAAGCACGCGACACCATCGGCAACATCAAAACGAATATCCTGGTACGCCATCTGCTAGTCCTCGCGCCGCTCAACCAGAGTCAGAATGTCATATACCGCCACAAGCTCTTGATTCTGATTACTCACCTCGACAGCCCAGACCACAACACCGTTGGGTTTTTCATCACCTCGGCGGGCTTTCTTGATCTTGCGTCGAACCGTCAGCTTGACTTGAATCGTGGTTCCAGCGGGTACTGGCTCGACAAAGCGTAAATTATCGAGGCCATAATTAGCGATAACCGGCCCTGGTGCGGGATCGACAAACATGCCAGCAGCAGCAGAAATCACAAAGTAGCCGTGCGCAACACGTTGCCCGAAGAAAGAATCCTTCGCTGCAATTTCATCAAAATGCGCATAAAAATGATCGCCACTGAGACAGCCGAAGTTAACAATATCTGCCTCGGTCACGGTTCGTCGGTGTGTGACGAGAGTCTCGCCAATCTGCAACTCCTCAAAGTACTTCTTAAAGGGGTGTACCTTGTCAGTGATGACCGTTGCGCCCTCATGATATTCATTGGTAATAGCCATAAGCGTCGTCGGCGACCCTTGGATAGCTGTGCGCTGCATGTAATGCTTGACAGCACGTGCACCACCCAGCTCTTCGCCACCACCAGCTCTTCCTGGGCCACCATGAATCATGTTGGCGAGGGGCGATCCGTGTCCTGTTGACTCTTTAGCGCAATCGCGATTCAGCACCAAAAGACGACCGTGCCAAGCGGCCGCTCCCAATACCATGGCTCTTGCCTCACCCTCATCGTGGGTGTACACCGACCCAACCAAAGAACCTTGGCCTTTACGAGCCAAGTCAATGGCCTCGCCAAGGTTCCTATACGGCATCACTGTAGCTACAGGTCCAAAGGCCTCTACGCTATGCACCAAGCAGGCATCCATCGGGGCATCGCAGCGCAATAAAGTGGCGGGATAAAAAGCGCCGGCATTACTCTCAAGACCTTCCAGACTTATGGCATCGCCGCCGCCCAACACGACTTCGGCCTCTTCAGATAACTGCGCGACTTTATCGCGAACATCCATAGCCTGCTCTGCACTCACCAAGGCACCAAGTCGCACTGCGTCCAGTGCAGGATCGCCTTGTACTACAGTAGAGAGTTTAGCCGTGAGCGCCGATATAACCGCGTCGATATTCTCTTCAGGAACAATCACGCGCCGGATAGCAGTGCATTTTTGTCCCGCCTTAGTGGTCATTTCACGCACCACTTCCTTGACAAAAATAGCAAACTCTTCGTCATCGGGTTTAACAGACTGCCCTAAAATTGCGCAGTTAAGTGAGTCCGCCTCCATGGTGAACGGGATGCTCTTGGCAATGATATTTGGGTGGCTTTTCAGTGATTGTCCCGTGGTCGCTGAACCCGTAAAGGTGACAACATCTTGCTCGTTAAGGTGATCGAATAAATCGCCCGTACCACCACACAGCAGCTGAATAGCACCCTCAGGTAAGGTGCCTGAGGCAACTATCTCTGCAACAACTGCCTGTGTAAGGTAGGCAGTTGGCGTTGCGGGCTTAACTATCACAGGCATTCCCGCCGCCAGACATGGGGCTATCTTTTCGAGCATGCCCCAAACGGGAAAGTTATAGGCATTAATGTGCACCGCGACACCCATTTTTGGCGTGAGAATATGCCGCCCTATAAAGGACCCTTCGCGCGATAATCGCTCGATGGGTCCTTCCACGTATACGGTATCGTTGGGGAATTCACGGTTAACGATGCTGGCATAACTAAATACCGTGCCAATACCACCCTCTATATCGGGCCATGCATCGGCTCGTGTCGTGCCTGTTTTAAATGACAACTGATAAAACGCTTCTTTTTTGTCCATCAGGTGCTTGGCCATAGCTTTCAGCGCGGCGGCGCGCTCATGAAAGGTCATGGCACGTAATTGACTGCCTCCTACCTCTCGGGCATATC
>Ga0181577_10000224_pt1 | contig 44535 bp, 49 predicted proteins | sample 101ome_21_FD_132468 | JGI IMG/M metagenome (GOLD analysis project Ga0181577, IMG submission 132468) | Coastal salt marsh microbial communities from the Groves Creek Marsh, Skidaway Island, Georgia - 101413BT metaG (megahit assembly) | ecosystem: Environmental > Aquatic > Marine > Intertidal...
CAGCTGCAGGCCATCGACCGGCACCAGCTGTGCCACGGCCTCCAGGTCAGTAATATCACCAAGGTTTGTGCGGTCTTTGGGGTGCATATCGTCTTCTTTCTCGTTCTTCGTTCTTATTTGGGAGCGCGCTGCCTAATCGACGGCAAAAATGTTGTAGCGCACGCCGGTGGCAAGCCGTTGGCCCAGTCCAACCGCCAGCACATTATTGAGCCAGCCATAGTGCGGCGCGCTAGTCTCAAACGTCGGCGCGATGCGGAAGTAATATTCTGACGGGTCGAGCGCCTCCTTGGCCTTGAGGTCCTTGAACGTCTCGAGGTGCCGCTGGGGGATCACCAGGCGCCCCGAATAGGTGACGTAAATCAGCGCGTCATCATCCGTCTGCCAGACAGAGCGAATATCAAGAAACGTAGTTGCGTTCCCGTCGTCATCCAGGCCGCTTTCGGCCCAGTCTGCCCCGCTGGGCAGCACAGAACCCTTCATGCGCTGGCCGTCAAATGCACCGCCGGTGATGTTGGAAATGCGCCGGTTGCGCCAGGGCGTCTGCCCCACCTGCAAGGGCCCGCCTTCCTGCAGGGTTATCTCGACCGTGCACAAATATGTGCCTGATAATTGTTGGTGCGGTGTCATGTGCAGTGCCCCTATGGCCGCATCGGAAAGGCGCTGGGGCCGATCTTGCGCAGGGGCGCAGCCAGATTGGCGAACTCACACAGGCGCTCGCGGGTCTCACGCGGGTCGATAATGTCTTCGATCAGGAAGCTTTCCGCCCCCCGGAAGGGTGAGCGCACCCTGTTCAACCGTTCTTCAATATCCGCCAACATGGCCTCGGGGTCGTCTGACGCTTCCAGGTCAGATTTGTAAGCGGCTTCAATGCCCCCTTCAATGGGCAGGCTGCCCCAATCGGCAGACGGCCAGGCAAAGCGGTAGCGCAGCCGTTCCGGGTTCATATGCGCCGCACCTGCCACGCCAAATGCCTTGCGGACGATGACCGAACACCACGGCACCGTGGCCTGGTAGACCGTGGCCAGCGCGCGCGAGCCATGGCGAATATGGGCTTCCTTTTCATATTGCACGCCGACGGCAAAGCCGGGATTGTCGACCAGATGCACCACCGGCAGATGGAAGGTCTGGGCCATTTCGCAGAAGCGCGTGGCCTTATTGGAGGTATCGGTCGTCCAACCACCGCCATAAAAATAGGGGTCGCCGGCCATGATAGCGACGGGCCAGCCGTCGAGCCGGGCCAGGCCGGTGATCAACGACCGCCCAAAATATTTGCCGATCTCCATGAAGGAGCCTTCATCGACCACCGCCTTGATGATCGGCCGCATTTTATAAACCTTGCGGCGGTCCTCGGGGATGGCATTGAGCAGGAAGTCTTCTGCCCGATCAACAGGATCGTGCTGCTCGCCCCGCGGCGGCAGGTCGTCGATGCTTGAGGGCATGTAGGACAGGAACTGCCGCGCTTTGGCCAGCGCTTCATCTTCGGTTTTGACCTCGTCATCAATTGCGCCATTGCGGGTGTGCATCCACGAGCCGCCAAGCTGTTCCTTGTCGACATCCTCCCCCAGCCGTTGCGCCACGGGCGGGCCCGCCACAAAGAGCTGCGAGTGTTCCTTGACCATGACCGAATAGTGGCTGGTAACGCAGCGCGCCGCCCCAAGCCCGGCCACCGGGCCAAGCGCCAGCCCCACGACGGGGACGGTGGCCATATTGGCGACCACCCAGTCCCAACCCGGGTTGCGGGGTATATATCTCCGCCCCGTTGTCTCGAGCGTTTTGACGGAACCACCGCCGCCGGTGCCGTCGATCAGGCGAATGAGCGGCAGGCGCAGCTCATTGGCCATTTGCTCAGCCTGCACTTGCTTTTGGGTAATGGCCGCATCGGCCGCCCCACCACGGACGGTGAAATCATCGCCTTGCACCACGACGGTGCGGCCATCAATTTTGCCCCGGCCGAGGACGGTATTGGCGGCGAGGAAATCAGTAATATTGCCGTCGTCATCATAGGTGGCCTTACCCGCGAGCATGCCGACCTCGCGGAAGCTGTCATCATCCAACAGGCGGTCGATGCGTTCGCGCACGGTGAGCTTACCGCGTGCCTTTTGCCGGGCGACCTTTTCTTCGCCACCCATTTCCAGCGCCCGTGCTTCGCGCGCCCGCAATTCTTCGATGGATTTTTCCCAGCCCATAATCATCCTCTCCCTTGGTTGAAAGGAGTATGGCGGGGAATGGCCGCAATGCAAAGAGGGGATGGGGTTAGGTGGTGGATAGATAGGGGAAATCACCTTAACTTAGCCTTGAAAGGAAACCACCCGCATGAACCTGTTTGTTTTTGGCACGCTGCTGATTGATGACATCGTGATGGCCCTGTTGGGCACGGTGCCAGAGCGGGTCGGCGCGACGCTGCAGGGCTATCGGCGGGGCAATATTGTTATCCCCGGCCGCATCGGCAAAGGACCGGCCATTATCGCCTCGGCGCATAGCCAAGTAGCCGGCGACGTGCTGATGGATTTAACGGCGGCGCAGGTGCAGGTGCTCGACCTGTTCAAGTCCGTCTCGCCCGGCTATCTGGAGGACTATGTCACCCGGCGCATCCCCACCCTGCTGGCCGACTGGAGGGCAAAGGGGTTGGTGGGGTAATGTGCGGTAGAAGGTGAAGTGTGTTGTCCGAGGAAATCCATTCACTCTGCCCCCATTGATCAACCATTGATCAAAGCGGATGCCCCCGCCGCGAAAGACGGCGACACAAAGCAACTGAATTTTCCGCGTGCCTGTGGTTAAATACCCACGGGAATAAAACGGGGGAAAATTATGAAAATGATACAGCGCCTTGGCGCAGAATTTTTGGGTACCTTCTGGCTGGTGTTCGGCGGGTGCGGGTCAGCCATCTTGGCCGCAGGCTTTCCGGAACTGGGCATCGGTTTTGTCGGCGTATCACTGGCATTTGGTCTAACGGTTGTCACCATGGCCTATGCCGTCGGTCACATTTCAGCTGGCCATTTCAATCCGGCGGTGACGCTGGGTCTGTTTGTCGGCGGGCGACATCGTGCCCTATTGGGTGGCGCAATTGCTGGGCGCGTGTTGTGCCGCAGGTGTGTTGTATATCATCGCATCGGGCGCAGCCGGGTTTTCGACCGATAGTGGTTTTGCCGCCAATGGATATGGCGACCATTCACCCGGCGGCTATTCCATGCAGGCCGCCCTGGTGGCTGAGGTCGTGCTGACAGCGATGTTCCTGTTCGTCATTATGGGTGCCACAGACAACGGACACCGGCGGGCTTTGCACCGCTGGCGATTGGCCTGACACTGGCCCTAATTCACCTAATTTCAATCCCGGTCACCAATACGTCGGTTAATCCGGCACGGTCCACCAGTCAGGCGCTGTATGCCCCCGACTGGGCCATGGATCAGCTTTGGCTGTTCTGGGTAGCGCCCCTGATTGGCGCGGCCATTGGCGGGTTTGTCTATCGCGCGCTATGCGCTGAATCAGACTAGTTCATCAGATCAAAGGGGGGAACAGTGAGGCCGAGTTGCGGCTTCCCCTCACCCCTCTTCCGCCAACGCCTGTATCATCGCCGCATAATCCACATAGCCCGTTGAGGGGATGATTTCCTCTGCCCAGGCCTGGGCGATTTTCGCCTGCAGGTCTGGCGACAAATGCTTTTTGTGTTCGCCCACTGCGCCCTTGCGGACCTTCGCGGAATCGCCGCCCGGCGGCAGGCCGGCAATTTCTTCACTGCGGTTGCGCATCAGCAGATCGTCAAACTTGTCCTTATGCTGCAGCATGAAGTCGATCGAGCAGTTGTTCAGTGTGATCTGCAGCAGTTCATCATCCAGCGGCACGTCGATAAAGGCGGCGATGCGGCGAATGGCGGCCTCGGGGTCCTGCTTCATATGTTCAAACGCCATGAGCAGCACGTCGCCGTCCCCGCGGCGGGGCCACCACGACATCAGATGTTTGAAATAGTGGCGCTCCTTGAGGTGCATGGGCGCAAAATCGTCGATACTCATGCTGCCGGGCTCGACAAACCAGCCCTCCATGAATTTGAACATCGACCACAGGGCGTCGCCCGGGTCGCGGATCACGATGATATATTTGCCGCCACGGGGCATTTCGTCCCAGCTAAGGTGGCTTTTGAACGCACGCGGGTTGGCCTTTTGCTCGGCATCCAGGTCGAGCCCCAGGGCGGGCGATGTTTCAATCCACGGCACCACGCGGGAGATGTCGTCAAAGTCTGTATCGCCACGGGTACGCAAGGTATGCACAATCTGTTGCGTCCATGTCGTGCCGCTTTTGCCAAAGGGGCTGATGACCACATCGGTCGGCCGCAGCTTGATCGCCAGGCCTTCCTGCCGCTTTTCTTCATCGAACATGGCACCAAGAATTGCCCCCAGCTCCTTGAGATTCGTGGCGCGGTTGCGTGTTACCATTAGGTGTTCCCTTCCCTGCGGCGCTAGAAAATAGCCAGCGGGTTCAGCGGCGAGCCCGTACCACCCGGCACCCGCAGCGGGGCGCCCACGAAGAGGAAGTCCCACCGATTGCGCCCTTTGGCGGCCGCCGCCACGCCGTCGAGGTCGAGATTATCGAGGATCAACATGTCCAGCCCCACAAGCCCGGCAATGCTCAACGATGTTCTCTGCATGATCCTCTCCCCCAGAACTACAGTAGATACAGCCCACCATAGATGATGATGTTGAGCATCACTACCAGCAGGCACAGCAAACCAAAGGCGTATTTCGGAAAGCCGTTTGGAAACAGAAAGTGCGGGTAGAGCACGGGCATGATGTAGTGCTCAACAAAGTCAAAGCGGTCGATGTTTTGCCCTGCCTGGCGACGGCAGTAATTTTCCAGCTCGGTCAGCGGGCAGCGCCAGCCCCAGATACCAATGGCCCCGGCATAGAGAAAGGCCGGCACCTGCACCCAGACAACGCCGGGCCACCACAGGGTAAACAGCCCGCCAATGGCCATGAACAGGATGATCGCCATATGCGCCCACATGGCTAGTAACGCCCCGGCCCTGAACATAATTGCCACTGTTGCGCCCCTCCTGCGCCCATAACCTTGGGGCATCGAGCCTAAGCCAAGGGGGACACAAGCGGCAAGGGGGTGCGCCAAAAACGGCCCTGACGGCACATTGCCTGTTGGCAGGGGCGCTAAAGCCACTAAGCTGTGGGCCATATCCAAATGATCATCAAGGAGGGACCAATGGATTTTGGTGTCAGCATGTTTCCCACCCCCACAAGCGCCGGCCCAGAAGAAATCGCCGTCGCCGCTGAAAAGGCGGGGTTTGAGTCTTACTTTGTGTCGGAGCATTCGCACATTCCCGTCGACACGGATTTCCCCATCGCAGACGAAGTGCCCATGGCCTATAAATCCATGTACGACCCGTTCGTCTCCATGGCCGCAGCTGCTGCCGTAACCGAGACAATTCGGCTGGGGACCGCGATTTTGATTGCCCCGCAGCATAATGCGCTGAACTTCGCCAAGGCGATCTCGACGTTGGACCAGATTTCCGGCGGGCGCATCGATGTGGGCATCGGCGCAGGCTGGAACGCACCAGAGATGGAAAATCACGGCGTTGCCTTCTCTGACCGCTTCAAGGCCACTCGGGAGACCATCGAGGCCATGGTGGAACTGTGGACCAAGGATGAAGCCGAATATAATGGCGATATCGTCAAGATCACCAAGTCGTGGCAATGGCCAAAGCCGGTGCAGACGCCGCACCCGCCGATCTTCATTGCGGGGTCCGGCCCCAATATCCTCAAGCGCTGTGTAGCGCTGGGCCAGGGTTGGATGCCGATCTTCCAGACCGAGTGGAACGAGAATTTGCGCGGCGTGCAGACCAATTATCATGAGCTGGCGCAAGACGTTGCCACCCTGGCCGAACTGGCAGATGCCGCAGGCAAGCCGAAGATTATGATCACGGGTATGGGTCTGCCGCCAACGCCAGAACATGTTGATTATCTGATGGAAAATGGCGTTGAGCGTATGATGCTGGGCCTGCCGCATGACAGCCCGGAACAAGCGTTTGAGACGCTGGATACCTATGCGGATACGATCAAGCAATATCGGTAAAGCTTGATATCTTCGAGGTGCTGGCACTACGTCCGCACCTCGATACAAATTGTCGCTAACGCGTCAATTCACTCGGCACGAACGGCAATTACTAAGACCCCGGAGGCATTTATGACCTATGCAAACCCGAATATTCTCGTCAGCACAGACTGGCTGTCAGAGCATCTGGATGACGAAAACCTGCGGATATTTGACTGCTCCGTGTTGCTCGCCCTGGGGGAAGACGGCGCCTACAGCATTGAAAGCGGCCGGGCCACTTATGACGAAACGCATATCCCCGGCGCCGGGTTCCTCGATATTGCCGATGACCTTTCAGACCCTGACAATGCGCTGCGTTTCATGCTGCCGTCGGAAGAACAATTCGCCAAAGTGCTGGGTGCTGCCGGTGTGGGGCCAGACAGCCGGGTGGTGATTTACAGCACCAATATGACCGCCTGGGCCACCCGCCTGTGGTGGATGCTGCGCACCTTCGGGTTCGACAATGCCGCCGTGCTCGATGGTGGCTGGAAGAAATGGCAGGCAGAAGGCCGCCCCACCAGCACCGAGGCGCCCAACCACGCTCCAGCAACATTTGTGGCCCAAAAACGACCTGAACTCGTCGCCGACAAGGCAGAAATGCTGGCCGCCACGGGTGACGATGCGGTTTGTGTGCTCAACGCCCTGCCGCCGGCCATGCACAATGCCGACATGGCCCCCTACGGGCGCAAAGGCCGTATAGCCTCCAGCGTCAATGTGCCCACCATGGCCTTGGAAGACCCCGAGACAGGTACCTTCCTGAGCGGTGCGGCGCTGGAACAGCTTTTCGGTAGCCAGGGCGTGTTGGATCTGGACCGGGTGATCACCTATTGCGGTGGGGGCATTGCCGCCACGCATGATACCTTCGCCCTGGCGCTGATCGGGCGGGATAATGTGGCCGTTTATGATGCCTCCATGTCGGAATGGGCAAAGGACCCGGACACCCCGATGGAAACCGTCTAAGACCCGCATTTTGCTGGAATTTTCCTATTTTCCAGCATGCTTGCACGATTGACATTGTAAAGCATAAGGCATACAGTTTCCTTGGTTGGTCGACTGTGCAAGCACATCAGCGGCTTGGAGGACTTATAATCGATCGGTCGGCAGACTTTTTCAACAGGATGCGGGATGAACCTGCATGCTGCTTTTTACGGTAAGACTGGGGAGGAACAACCGTCATGATACCGAAAACCTATGGGCGTCGTCCATCCGGACTGGCAGCCCTAACCTTGGGTGCGACAGCCCTTGGCCTATTGGCCACCGGCATCACACCCGCACAAGCACAGATGGACACCGTTACGGTGCAAGCCCGTGCTGTTGAACAGGAAGTGCGTGATATTCCTGTGGCTATTACAGCCATCAGTGAAGAATCCATGGACAATTACGGCATCCGTAACCTGAAGGATATCGCTGCGATTTCGCCATCCGTTGAAATCAACCGTATTTCCAGTGGTTCCGGTGCTGAAATCTCCATTCGTGGTATTGCATCCTCACCGGGCTCCATAGGCATTGAAGCCTCTGTGGCCGTGATTATCGATGGTGTGTATTACCCGCAGAGCCGTGTCATTCACGAAGGCCTGTTCGACGCCAGCCAGGTTGCGATCCTGAAAGGCCCGCAGGCCCTGTACTTTGGTAAGAACGCCACTGCCGGTGTTATCTCGATCACCACCAACGATCCGGGTGACGAGCTGGAAATTCTCGGCAAGGTAAGCTACGAAGTTGAAGCACACCGCTGGTTGGGTGAAGCCGTTCTGTCAACGCCGATTACCGACAAGTTTGGTATCCGCTTGGCTGTAACCGGCACCAAGATGAACCGCGGCTTCATGCAGAATGATGCCGTCGACAGTATTTATACCACGCTTGACGCCGCAACATTGCAGTCCAATTCCTTTGCCGCACCGGGGCCTTCCAGCTCCTGGTTGCCGCGGCAGGAAATGTATGGCGCACGCCTGACCTTGAAGGGCACGCCGAACGACGTCTTTACGTATCGTATCAAGGGCTCCATCGTTGATGATAAGGTGAACAACGCCAGCATTACTGAGATCTTTGAATGTGCAGCCCTCAACGGCATTGCGCATGAGGTTGTGGGCGGCGCGCCGTCACCATTGCCGGATGTGAATTGTGCAAAAGACCGCGTCACCGGCCAGAGTACGGTTCCTCCTGAAGTGGCAGCGACTTCTGTCGATTTGAACCGCTTTGGTGGTGAAAACGGAGAGCAGTACAAGTCCTACAACATCACCGGCGATTTCATGTTCGATTGGGACAATATTGCCTGGCAGTCCATCCTTAACTGGCACAAGCAAGATGTGGGTTGGGTGATAGACTGTGATCAGAAGAATTTCGTTTCCTGCTTCGCCAGTGAATATAGCGAGTTTGAGGTATTCTCTGTTGAATCCCGCGCCGCTACCAAGTGGGACAGTGCTCTGAACGCCGTTCTCGGTGTTTATTACCAGAAGACCAAGCGTGACTGGCGCCAGGAAGTTATCTTCGCCGGTGCACAGAACACCGCTGTAACGGACCCGGCGAATGAGTTCATTGCCTATGACAAGATCTCTGGCTCTGACGGCAAGACATGGTCGGTTTACGCTGAATTGATCTGGGACATTACGGACCAGTTGCAGCTGACCGGTGGTGCACGTTACATCTGGGAAAAGAAGGACTCCTTCTTCACCCAGCCTTACGTGAACCCGTTCTTTACCGGCCTGTTTGTTGAAGGTCGTGTACTGGCCGATGATTCAGCCTTTGATGACCTGATCCCTGAAGTAACCTTGCGTTATCAGCCCAATGATGACCTGACCTTCTGGGTTGCCTACAAGCAGGGCTTCAAGTCCGGTGGTTTCGACAACGGCTCCATCGACAGTACGCTGAATGCTGACCCGATTGGTGACATCACATACCAGCCGGAACATGTTGAAGGTGGTGAATTTGGTGTGAAGGCTGAATTCCTCGACAATACGTTGAAGATCGAATTCGACGCGTATCACTACAACTTCACCGACCTGCAGCTGAACTTCTTTAACTCCGACACCTTCGCCTACCGCACGCTGAACGCTGGTAGCGCTAAGACGACGGGTGCGGAAATTCAGATCGACTGGGCACCGGAAGCTGTTGAAGGCCTCGTGCTGATGGCATCTCTGGCATACAACGACGCTCGCTATGGCACATTCATTGCACCTTGTTACTCCGGTCAGACGCCGGCACAGGGTTGCCCGGTACAGGCTGCTTCCCTGAAAGAACAGGACCTGTCCGGCGTAACGCGCAACAATGCGCCGAAATGGGCTGGTAAGCTGGGCTTTAACTACAACCGCCCGTTCGCCAATGGCCTGGAATGGGGTCTGTCCGGTAATCTGAAGTTCAAGTCAGACTATCTGCTGAGCTCCACGAACTCCCGCCTGTCTCAGAAGGGTTATGTACAGCTTGATGCTGCCGTTCGTATCGGTGACATCGACGGTACATGGCAGTTCGCCATCATAGGTCGTAACCTGACCGACCAGTATGTGGTACTGAACGCAACCGGCACGCCAAGTACTGGTGGTGGTCAGGGTACGCCAACTGGCTTCGAGTCCGATTACTACGGTGCATCACTTGACCCGCGGACAGTTGAGTTTGAACTCTCCTTCCGCTTCTAAGCTAAGCATCTGTTGATATTGGCCGGTCCGACCGGGCCGGCATACCAACAAGCCAAACGAACAAAGGGGGAAGCAGCTCAGCTGCTTCCCCCTTCGCTTTCTCCCCCCTCTATCGTCGCTAAAGAGCAGCTATCGGAGACGCAGCCACCCTACCCTTACTAGTACTAGCGACGACCTTCGATATAATCGTTCATGATTTCGTGGAAACGGCGCACACGGCTTTCCTGGCCGGACAAAATGGCATCGCTATAGCCACGGGAATGGAAACCCTTTTGCTGGCCGATGGCCACCGAGAGGTCCTGGATCAAGAAGGATCCTTCCATATCCGGCAGGTCGATGCCGCTGCCATACTCAAACACTTCCAGCTCTGCTGCTTCCATCGGGCGTTCGCCGGCAATGGTCATCAGGCTTTCCTGCCCATCCGCAGGGTAGGCGAAATACCAATAGTCAAAGGTGCACTTCTCCGGATCTGTCGGGTGCGGTTCTGTTCTAAAGAAGCTGAACCCGTCGCCGCCTGCTGTAATGGTAACATTGGGAAACATAGTGTGATGATGCGGGTCCGTCAGTTCACTATCTGACAGCTTGTCGAAATAATTCCCAAAACCGCGTTCGGGGCCCAGCTTGCGCATCTGCTGTTGCAGGGCCTTGCGGCCATCGCGGGCGCGACCTTTGAAGTCTTCCGGGTTCAGATCCCAGGCGGCCAGCATACCGGCATAAACAGGCCGAACCTGGTTGGGTTCAGGCGACCGCAACGACGGCTGACCCAGCTCGATCATCCGGTTATGTCCCGAAGGGTACATATCGAAATGGGTGACCTTGTAATCTTCGTCGATATTGTCTGTCAGCTGTGGGTGCACTGTTGGCAGATGATAGGATTCGTTGAAATTGTCCGAGGCAAATTTCCAGTTCGCATCCATATGGAAGGTACGGTTGACCACGCGGATCATGCGCTCAGGCTCGCGGTAGTCCATCAGCGCAGGCATCGGCGCCAGATAGTCCAGCAGCGGAGGGACGTCGTCATCCATCGTATACCAAATGAACGGCCCCCATGTGTCACACCGCAGCTCGACCAGCGAAACGCGCCCACAAGGGTTGCCGCCTTCAAAATCATCCGGGTCCTGTGCATGTTCCAGCACGCCATCAATACCGTAATGCCAGCCATGATAGGAACAGGTAAAGCCGTCTCCTGATCCATGGTCCCAAACCAGCCGGTTTCCCCGGTGCTGGCAGGCATTATAGAAGGCTCGCACTGTGGCGTCCTGCTGGCGTACCAGGATGACGGATTCATGGCGGAAGTGATGCACGAGATAGTCGCCGGCCTCCGGCACTTCAGCCGACAGGCCGCCAATATGCCAGATGCGCGTCCAGATATGGTCCCACTCTTTCTGCATGAATTCCGGTGACCAATAGCGGTCTCCGGTAATGGGGTCGCCGCGCAATTCACGGGCGTGGCTACCATCAAGCGGGGTCATGTCTCGGACTGTCGCCATGAAGAAATTGTCCTTAAATTATGATATGTTGCGCCAACTGGTCAGTTGATCAAAACAAGGCTATCGCCAGTCGGAAAGTCTGTCAACATAGCGGCATTGCAAATTAATACACAGGCAAACCTTGTGGATTAGGGTCGAAAGCATTAGGAAGCACGCAAGAATTCATTTTCAAACATAGCAAGGCACTCCCCCCACCGTGACCAAGCCACTGAAGAAGAACCAAAAAGCCAAGGAACTGATCCTTGATGCCGCTGAGAACCTTTTTGCCTATCGAGGCTTCAAGGGCACCACAACCCGCGAGATCACCCGTGAAGCGGGTGTCCCGCTGGGCCTGATGAGCTATTATTTCGGCACCAAGGAAGACCTGTATAGAGAAGTGATTGAACGCCGTTCTGTGGAACATGCTGCCGCAATCCGGGCGTCGTTGCAGTCTGCTGCCGAACAAGCCAACGGCAACCCAACCGCTGAAATGCTGATCCGCGCCTATTTCTCGCCATTGGTGGAACGCTCCCTACGCGGCGGTGAGGGTTGGAAATCTTATATCCACCTGCTCTCGCGCGCGGCCAACACACCCCGCAACGAGCCTTACGTTGAGTCTTTTGACAAGACCTATGTGCCGGTGGTTCGGGAATTCATTGAAATACTGAAGGGCTGCCACCCCGATGCAGATGAAGAGGCCGTCTACTGGTCTTACTATTTCCTGTCATCATCCATCATCCACATCCTGCTGGAATCCGGTTCAATCGACAGCATGTCGGGTGGCAAGTTCAGGTCGACGGACCTGGAAACAATTCTCGACAAGATGGCACCCTTCTTCGCGGCTGGCATGCAGCGTCTGGCAGCAGCGTAACGCACCTTATCGCTGACACTAGTGAGCGTGGCCCACACCGGTGCGGTCACGTCGCCTAAGCGATGGGCCAGGATGACAATGCCTTGCTTCACGAGCAACTGATCAGCCCGATCAGGGCCAGTTGTGAGAAGGCCGCGAATTGCGGCCCGGCGACACTTCGCCGCCCACGCGGAGGCGTGAGCTCAGCGAACTGCCGTGAGCGAACTAGCTTTACCCTAAAGCTCCTGGTCTTTTTCGATACGTGTACCGCGTGAGACAAGCTCATGGCGGACGATCTTCCATTCGCCATTAATGCGCTTCATGTCGGTCACATAAGTGGCCCACAGGGTCAGCGTGGTATCGGGTGCATCAATCAGGTAATGGTGCGCCTGCACATCCGTGCGGGTTTTGGCATCGTCGCCATCGATCTTGGCAAACATTGGGCCAAGCATGTGCTGGGTCGGGCCATAGGCCTTCAGCGCTTCAATCACATAGGCAGTCCATTCGTCACCGCCATTATAGACATTCTCGCCAAAGCCTACGACGACGACATCGTCGGCAAAGCAATTGCGATATTGCACCATGTCGCGCTCATCAACGGCCATGGTGTAGTTCGACAAGACATCCTGGACCGCCCAGCGGTCTGCTGCATTCTGTTCTGACATGGTTCCCCCCTGTGTCATTTCCCTCAGATGACACCAGATTAACGCCTTAAGGGATCGAATCCACCCAACAATTGGGGTTTTGACCTTTTCTTTGCTTTAACCGTATGATGTGTTTAACCATACCTGCATGCGTGACTTATTGGCGTGGCTCCACGACATCCTCACAGCCACGCGGGAAGACAACCTGAAAAATAATGAGAGTAACGCTCAAAGGAGACAGTTATGAGTAGAGCTACAGACCACGAATCCGTATCGATTTACCAATATACCGACGAAGAAATCGATCAACTGATGACCAAGGCAGGCGAATGCGTGCTGAACTGGGGCACCAAAGACGGCTGGCCCGTCGGTGTGGTGCATTCCTTCGTCTGGGTGGACGGCAAAATCTGGATCACCTTTGCCGCCCATCGTCACCGGGCTGCAGCTATCAAGCGCGACCCCCGCGTCTCTGTTGTGGTTTCCAGCCGCGCCCACAACGACCCAGAGGGTCCACACGGCCAGGCTTGCTGTAAGGGCCGCGCCGTCTTCCATGACGACCGCGAAACCCTGACCTGGATGTATCGCCAGCTTGCTGACAAGGTTGGCCAGGGTAACAAGGAAGTTGCAGACGACTTCTATTCCCTGCTGGATTCTCCGCTGCGCACCTGCATCGAGATCACCCCTGAAAAGTGGATCACCTTTAACAGCGGCAAGTCTCAGGCTCATCGTGCCGGTACGCTGGACGAAAGTGAACTCAGCGCACCTGCAAGCTCCGACACCGAACGCATGGCTGTTGAAAAAGCCAACCGCGGTATCGAAGACTAATCACCTGCACTTTGTGCTGGTTAAGGGCCCGTCAGCCACCAGGCTGGCGGGCTTTTTCTTAGAGTGCCGCTCCGAACGCCTTCTTAGGGTGCTACCCAACGCCGTTCACCCTGAGTGATTTGACGCCTGCGTCAAATAGTATCGAAGGGTCGAACGGACTACCCCCTGCACTTCGATACAAATTTCCGGCAACCGCCGAAAATTCACTCAGTGCGAACGGGTTACGGAAACATTGTCCCCAACCTGCCATCTGATCTGGATCAAAGCCTTTTGTTGCCTGTTGCCTAGTATGGACCGCCTGAGGGAGACCATTTGGGAAGGCACAGAACCATGCTTGACGACACAACTATGGCCAAAATCAACCTATCGGACCCGGCAGTACAGAAATGCCCGTTCGAAGCCTATGAAACCATGCGCGACGAAGCGCCCGTCTTCCAGATGCCGGACACAGGCATGTGGGTGATCAGCCGTTATGAAGACATCTGCAAGATTGTCCGCGACCCGGCCCGCTTTTCCATGAGCACCCCGCGCGACTTCCTGTTCAAAACGCAGGAAGCCAAGGACTATTATATCAATAATGGTTACCCGCGGATGACGCCCCTGTCGTCTGACCCGCCCTATGCCACAGAATTTCGCGACCTGCTGGAGCCGTTCTTTACCGCCGGTCGCATTCGCCAGTGGGAACCCGCCCTGCGTGAGCTGATCGGCAACCTGGCTGACAATCTCGACACGGATGAGCCGGTCGACTTTGTGCAGAAATTCTGCTTCCCCCCTGCCCATGAGCGTGATGACCGTACTGCTCGGCCTGCCGCTGGAGGACCATGAGATCCTCAAGCACTGGACAGATGTCTGGGTCCTACCCTTCTCCCACGCCATGACGCCCGAACAGGAAATGTATGTCGCCAAGGAAGGCATTGCCCTGCAGCAATATCTGCTGGCGGCCATGGACGAAAAGCGCCAGAACCCCAAGGAAGACCTGCTGACCTTGTTGGTCCAAAGCCGCCGGGAAGATGGCAGCGAGCTGACCACCCACGAAATGCAGGGCTTTGCCGAACAGGCTGTTGTCGGTGCCAATGAAACCACCCAGAACGGCATTGCCATGGCCATGCAGATGCTGATTGAAAACCCCGGCATTGAAGAGCGGCTGCACGACGAGCCGGCCAAAATCCGCACCTTTGTAGAAGAATGTCTGCGGCTACAATCTCCCACCGCGGGTATGTATCGCACCACCACCTGTGACGTGGAAATGCATGCGGTGACCATCCCCGCAGAGTCCGTCGTGCATCTGCGTTTTGCTGCGGGTAACCGCGACGAACGCCACTTCCCCGAGCCCGGCAAGCTGGATTTGGATCGCCGTAACGCAGCCTCGCACCTGGCCTTCAGCCAGGCCGTGCATCATTGCCTAGGCGCCCCGCTGGCACGGTTGGAGTTGAACTTGTCCTTCCAGATTTTGCTGGAACGCCGCAAGAATTTCCGCTTTGCTTATGCAGAAGAAAATTACGACCATGTACCCGGCCTGGCCCTGCGCCAGCTTGAATATCTGTGGATCAAATCTGACCCCGCAGAAGCCGCCATGGACGCCAACGCAGCCTGAGGGAGCACGCCATGAAAATCACGATCGACCCGGCCCTCTGCCGCAGCCGGGCCCGCTGCTATAATCTGTATACCGACCTGTTCCGCGAAGGGACTGACGGCAAAGGTGAAGTGATTATCACCGAAGATTTTGAAGATGAAGATCTGGTTGTCGATGCCACCTCAGCGGCCAATGCCTGCCCCGTGGGTGCCATTATCCTGGAATATTGATATAGCCTCTATATGGCTCACGGCAGTTCAGCTTGCTCACCTTGACACAAACCGCTCGTGCCGAGTGAATTGGCGCAACCGCGACAATTTGTATCGAGATACGGATATAGGTTTGTAGATCGTCGCCCACGTCCATGTGTTCATCCCTCGATAATCTGGCCTTGGTCGCGTAGCGGCAAAACAGTGGCCACCCACTGTTTTTAAAGGACTGATCCCCCGGAGGGAAACGAGCTATGCTCGTCGCCACTCGGGACGAACGGGACAAGCTGGAACCCGTCACCCCAATACGACTATGCTGGGGCTCGGGAGGAATGAAACAATGGCACAATTATTTTCAAAGCGGCTTCTACGCATGCTTGCTCTGATATTGCTGAGCACGTTTGTTCTTACAGACACTGACGCACATGCCGAACAACCAGAGGCCACCCCGGCGGGACGCGCTGAATTCAATACCACAGACAGCTATGACGGGAAGGCCCGCCCGTGGTCGAACCTGAACTTCAACAACGATCCGGATGACTTCCAGTTCGCGATCATGACAGACCGCACGGGCTATTTTCGCCCCGGTGTCTTTGGCGCCATCGTCAAGAAAGTGAACCTGCTGCGGCCTGAATTTGTCATGTCCGTGGGTGACTATATAGAAGGCCTGACGCTGGACCGCGGCATTCTGGAAGATGAATGGGCAGAGTTTGATGCGCTTGTCGCACCATTGGATGCCCCGCTCTTTGTGACGCCGGGGAACCATGACATTGCCAATGATGTGATGGAGGACATCTGGACAGAGCGCTCAGGGCGCAGCCACTACCACTTCCTTTACAAGAATGTGTTGTTCATTGTCCTGAACACGGAAGACCCGCCCTACCCTACGCCCGAGGTTCAGGCGATCTTTGATGAAGTAATACGATTACACAGCAAGGACCGTGCAGCCGCCCGCGCCTATGCCAAGGCGAACACAGTATTGGGGCAATATTTTGGCGCCGCCGATCAGATGCGCCTTGGCGACATGCAACGTGACTGGGCGCTCGACGTCTTGAACCAACACAAGAATGTACGCTGGACGTTTATTTTCATGCACCGGCCGATCTGGCGAAAACCCACCGTTAATTTTGAGGCAGTGGAAGACGCCCTGGCTGATCGCGGCTACACCATGATGGCCGGGCACATTCATAACTACACCCATGAGACCCGCCAGGGGCGCGACTATATCTCGCTGGGCACCAATGGCGGGCGCTGGCCACCCTTCGACACCAAGGGTGCTATGGACCACATCACCTGGGTTTCCATGACCGATGACGGGCCTGTCTTTGCCAATCTGGTCGCCACAGGCATTCTGGAGAAAGACAAGATTCCCGATGTCATCCCCGGCCGGGAATTCTGCGGACCGGACTACGGCATCCTTTGCCAATATGGGGATGGGAAGAAATACCGGCCCACGCCGACGCCTGCAGAAGCGGAATAGGCAGAGTTAAGCGCCCAACACATCTTGGTAATAGGCTTTGGCCCCATCGCTGGCCAAGGGTAGCCACCGGCCGAACAGGGCTTTGAAGCCCGCGCCATGCTGGTCGGCAAAGGCCGGGTTGTGGTCGACTAAATCCAGTTCATTGGCAATGGTCAACTCAACAAAATCTTACAGCTGTGCTTTTGATGGGGTGATATCGTTCCCCGTGAAGCGGTCCCGAAACACACAGGGCCCACCGGGTGTTATCGTCGGGTAAGTCGCCTCGCGGTCGCAAGCGGCATAGAACCAGACAATGGCCTCTGCCGCTTCGCCAATTTGTGCGCGCAACACATCACGTTCATCCAGATCTTTCAACGAAAGGGCAAAACCATCGGTGCCATAGGTCGCATGAAACAAGGCTGCAAGAACCAAGTCGTCTGAGGCACCCCAAGCGGCCAGTAAATTCGCCGTGCGTTCCAGATGCGCCAAGAGCGTCCCACCGGGGTGGGGCATGGCACCTGCACCCCAGTCTTCCAGCACCTCAAGATTGGCATCAGCAATTGTGGCTGCCATTGGCGGGGTTAACCCAGTTCCGCCCGGATTACCGAGGTCAATTCCCCCAGCTTGAATGGCTTGTTCAACAAGGGAGAACGTTGAATGGCCTCGTCATCATCATTGGTGCTCACGTCGCTATAACCAGTCATGAAGATAATCTTGGTATCCGGCCGTACCTGACGCAATTTACGAGCAATATCCAGCCCCGACAGGCCGTCGGGCAGCACCATGTCTGTCAGCAACAGGTCCAGCTTTTTAGGGCTGTCTTCGAGATAGGCAACAGCCTCTGGCCCGTTCTGGACACTGTGGACATCGTATCCGATCTTAGAGAGGGCACGGCTGATTACCTTTTCGATTTCCGGGTTATCCTCAACGACCAAGATATGCTCCAGGTCGCCTTCCGCCCCTTCTTCAGCACTTGCGGCTGTTTCGTCATTTTGCCGGACGTCAGAGCTACCGATCATGGGGAAATACATATTGAATGTACTACCCTGCCCCAGTTTGCTGGACAACACGAAGTGTCCTTCCGACTGCTGCACAAAGCCGTAAACTATCGACAGGCCAAGGCCGGTGCCCTTGCCGATTTCCTTGGTTGTAAAGAATGGCTCCAACACGTGGTCTAGCAGATGCTCGGGAATACCTTGGCCCGTGTCGGTAACCGCCCTCTACAAAGATCTGAGCCCGGAGAACCCAGCAAGCCCGGCGAGCCGCTACCTGTATTTCTGCGACATTGCTGCCGACCCGGACCACGCAGAAAACAAAGGGCCGCATATTATGGCCCAGTCGCTGTTGCGCGAAATTATCCGCCAGTGGCCTGAATTGAACAGGCTATAGCCTAGTCCGCCAAAAATGGCCGAACATGCTCGAGGAAAACACCCAGTTGGTCGTGGTGTACCCAATGGCCCGCCTCTTCCACATTAACGACCGTGGCGTTCTGGAAATGGGCCAGGCGGCCGTCTTCCTCAGGCGCTGAACGACCGCTTTCGGTGCCGCGCACCAGCATGACCGGGCAGGTGATATTCGACCACAGCTCGTGGCTTTGTTCCGTCGAGATACCCCCCGGGTTCCCGGTACGGACGTAATTGTCATATTTCCAGCTATAGGTGCCATCTTCATTCTGATGCGCACCATGGATCGTCAAATGCCGGGCCTGGTCCGGCCGCAGATGCGGGTTGGCCTCAAGCATGCGGTTGATGGCATCATCCAGCGTCGCATAGCGCCGCTTGTTACGGCCCGAGGTCTTGCGCAAATTGGCTTCCCAGGCCCGCACCCGCTCGTGAATGGGTTTGGATTCGTATTTCTGGGCGCGTTCCTGGTTCATGCCCAGCCCTTCGATAACGACCATTTTCTTCACCAGCTCCGGATACACGCCCGCAAAACGCAGGCAGATATGCCCACCCATGGAATGGGCAATGATGTTGACCGGGGTCATCTTCGTCTGGTGGAGCAATTGGTGAATGTCGTAGACAAAATAGAACGAGCCATAGGAGCCACCCACCATAGATTGGCTGTCGCCATGGCCGCGCAGGTCGGGCGCAATGATGTGGTAATCGTCGCGCATTTCCTGGGCCAACCAGTCCCAGTTGCGGCAATGGTCTTGCCCACCATGCACCATCAGCAGAGGTTCAGCTTCTTCATTGCCCCAGTCCACATAGTGGAGCCGCAGACGCTGCGAGAAATAATTATGCGATGTCGGGCCGTGAATATCAGTCATCTGCCTGCCCTACTCTTCCAGAAACGGCACAACATGGCCCAGGAATTCATCCAGCTGATCGTGGTGCACCCAATGGCCGGCATTGTCGATATTGACGAGACGACCATCCTGGAACAATTCGAGGTGACCGTCTTTCTCCGGGTCTGATGCCCAGCTTTCTGTGCCGCGTATATGCATCACCGGGCAGGTGATATTCTGCCACAGGGCCTTGCTTTGGCTGTAGGAAACCCCGCCGGGATTACCCGTGCGCACGTAATTGTCGAACTTCCAGCTATAGGTGCCGTCTTCATTCTGATGCGCGCCGTGGACGGTCAAATGACGGGCCTGGTCGGGCCGCAAATGCGGGTTTTCTTCCTGCATACGGGCGACAGCATCGTCGAGCGTCTCATAACGCCGGGCCTGCCTGCCAGACGTACGGCGCAAATTGGCCTCCCATTCCCGCACCCGTTCATGGATCGGTTTGGTTTCGCGTTCCTGAATATGTTCCGGCGTTGCCCAAAGCCCCTCAATCACCACCAGTTTTTCCACCAGTTCGGGGTAGACCCCTGCAAAGCGCAGACACACATCACCCCCCATGGAATGGGCGATAATCTTGACCGGTGTCATCTTTGTCTGATGCAGCAATTGGTGAATGTCATAGACGAAATCAAAGTGCGAATAGGCCCCGCCAACCATCCATTGGCTGTCGCCATGACCGCGCAGGTCCGGCGCAATGATGTGATAATCGTCGCGCAGTTCCTGGGCAATCCAGTCCCAATTACGGCAATGGTCCTGCCCGCCATGCACCATCAGCAGGGGCGCGCCATCTTCGTTCCCCCAGTCCACATAGTGGAGCCGCAGGCGCTGCGAGAAATAAGTATGTGATGTGGGGCCGTGAATCTCGGTCATGAAAGGCTTATCCTGTTGATCTGTTTCAACAGAATAAGCCTTCAGGACATGTTTTCACAGTCTTGAAAATGAGAGGGTTTTGGTGGGTGGGTTTTGGCGCGCTCTACTTCCACCGTTCGTGCCGAGTGATCCTGGCCTAAGGGCAGGATTGTATCGAGGTACGGACACATAGCCATGATTGCTGCACTACAGCAACACGTTCATCCCTCGATACAACGTCTCACGCTGTTCGCCGCCACTCGGGACGAACGTTAGTGATTGAACGCAAGCACGAACAGCACTTAACCTTCTATTTCAGATTGCGGGCACACATGTCGAAGAAGATGTCCCACACCTTCTCGGCGGCGTCATGCACATACATGGGGCCACGTTCGGGGAAGCAGAAGCCATGGTCTGTACCCGGGTGCACTTCCATGCTGTAGTTCACACCGGCTTCATCAAAGACTTCCTTGATCGCTTCCAGGTCGCTGTTAGGCACGAAGTGATCCTGTTCAGCAAAGCCCAGGTATATCTCACCCTTGGCAGCACGGGCCTTCATATGCGGGCTGTCTTCTTCACCCCAGACGATGCGCGTGCCGTAGAGCGAGGCAACGGCGCCAAAGTCATCCGGGTAGTCACCAGCGGCCGCAATAACGAACTGGCCAGACATGCAATAGCCGATGCAGCCAACCTTGCCCGTCACATTGTCGTTGGAGGCAAAGTAATCCAGCATACCGCGGGTGTCGCGCATCACGCGGGCCACAGACAACTCACCGCCGATCTTGAACATGCGCTGCAGTTCTTCTTCACCCTTGGAGAGGTCAAACCGCACCTTGCCGTCGCGATAGTAGAGGTCCGGCAGGATGGCAAAATAGCCCTGCTCGGCAATGCGGCGGGCAAAATTGCGCAGTTCTTCACGAATGCCGGGTACGTCCATATAGACGATGACAGCTGGCCACAGGCCGTCGCCATCCGGGTGTGCAACAAAACAATCCATTTCGCCGTCTGGCGTGGTGACATCTACATTAAATTCGGTCATGTGCTCTCTTCCTTGCTTGGCCACAGGCTGGCCGGTTTACACTGTATGGCATGCAGCATAAGCACGCCTGCGCTCTTGCGCTATTAGCAATATTTATGGGTATACTGCGCGCCAACAGATTCATCATTCCGGGGAAAAGATCATGACCGAAGTCTGTATTGTCGGTATCGGTATCCACAAATTTGGCCGCACAGCAGAGCGCACAGGCCTGCAACAGGGGGCTCATGCCGCCCGCGCCGCGTTGAAAGACGCCGGCGTTGAATGGGAAGACATGCAATTTGCCTTCGGCGGTTCTGCCCAGGCGGGCAATGCCGATGCGCTGGTCAACGAATTGGGGCTGACCGGCCTGCAATTTGTCAATGTTTCCAACGGCTGTGCCACCGGCGGCTCGGCGCTGCTGTCGGCCTATACGGCCATCAAGTCCGGCCAATATGACCTTGGCATGGCTGTGGGCTTCGACAAGCACCCGCGCGGTGCCTTTGCCAGCGATCCCCGGTCGCGCGGCCTGGAGACATGGTATGGCGATATCGGCCTGATGCTGACGGTTCAATTCTTCGGCATGAAGATCCAGAAATATATGCATGACTATGGCCTGTCGGCAGAAACACTGGGGCTGGTGGCGCAAAAGGCCTTTCGCAACGGGTCGCTGAACCCCAATGCCTGGCGGCGCGATGAGGTCGACCTCGACACCATCATGAATTCGGCCATGCTGTCGAACCCGCTGACCAAATATATGTTCTGCTCGCCGTCGGAAGGCGGGGTAGCGCTGATATTGGCGTCCGACAAGGTGGCACGCCAATACACCAACCGGCCTGTTTACCTGAAGTCTGCTGTGCTCAAGACGCGCCATTACGGCAGCTTTGAGGTCTACAGCCCCTATCTGGCGCTGCAGCGGGCGGCCTCGCCCACCGTGTTTGCTGCCAAGGCTGCCTTCGAGATGGCCGGCATGGGCCCCAAGGATATGGATGTGATTCAGATTCAGGACACGGAGTCCGGTGCCGAGATCATGCATATGGCTGAAAATGGCTTCTGCGAAGATGGCGAACAGGAGCACCTGTTGCGCAGCGGTGCCACCGATATTGGCGGCGCCATGCCCGTGAATACCGATGGCGGCTGCCTGGCCAATGGCGAACCTATCGGTGCCTCTGGCCTGCGCCAGGTGCACGAAGTGGTGGCGCAGCTACGCGGTGACTGCGGCGACCGGCAAGTGCCCGGCGACCCAAAGACCGGCTATACGCACGTCTATGGCGCCCCCGGCATTTCAGCGTGTACGGTGCTGCAGCTTTAGGGAGCAGCCTCCTAAGCCATCGTCATTCCCGCACCAGCCTTCGCTGGCAAAGGCTCCGGCGGGAATCCACTTACCGGATTGAGCGCACTCGACGATTGTGAGACATCAACCAGTCTGGCCAATTTTCCTATGCGGCTTGGTGGACCCCAGCCTCCGCTGGGGTGACAACGTCTGATTAGTAAACTGTAACCGTAATTAGGGAACCTACGCGTCGAGCGACACCAGTTCGTGCAACAGGTCCATGCGTCGGTCGATCTGGTCGGGTCGTTGGCCGCCCAGCATGGGCACAACCCGGTCGACACCCAAATCGGCATATTGCTTCACCATGTCGGCATCGACCTGGTAAGGCGGCGTAATGACGATTTCAAAGTCGTCACCCCGTTTGCGGCCTGCTTTTTCCAGCACCGCATCAAGGCGCGTCAGAAATTCGCCGGTGGCTGCCGGGTCGCTGTTAAAGCCATACCAGCCATCGCCGAAGCGGGCGGTGCGGTCGAGCGCGGCATCTGAATACCCCCCGACAATGATGGGAATATGCGGGTCCTGAACCGGCTTGGGGTCCAGCCGCACTTTGTCGACCGAAACATGCTTGCCGTGATAGGTCACCTCGTCCTCCGTCCACAGCTTCTGGAACAGCTCGAGGAATTCGTTACAGCGGGCGCCGCGTGTTTCCCACTCATAACCGCAGGCAATGACCTCTTCCTTACACCAGCCAACGCCGATTCCCAAATCCATGCGGCCGCCCGTCAGCCAGTCGAGCGTGGCAAATTCATTGGCCGTATATATCGGGTTGCGCTGTGGTATCAGCGCTATGCCCGTGCCGAAGCGCACTTTTTTAGTGACCGCGGCCAACATACCGAAGGTGGCAACGGTGTCGAGCAACCCGCCGCCTTCTGGTACGGGAATGCGCCCGTCCGGCGAGCCGGGATAGGGAAATTCCATTTCGTTGAACAGCACCACATGTTCGCCCAGCCAAATCGAATCCAGCCCCGCTGCTTCTGCCTTGCGGCCAAAGTCCATCACCATTTCGCCGGTGGAAATGGGTGACATGAATGTTGAAAACACACCGATTTTCATGATTGTCCTCGTGCTTGAGAGTATTGGTTTTGATGACCAGGAGTGTGCGGCACATGCCGCTTCTGCGCAAGCAGCGCTTGGCTCTTTTAGACACGCTGTGCTTGGCGAGGGCCCTGCCGGGTGTTAGCCTTTGTCCCACAATCATAAATATTCTAGGTAGGGATTATTCATGACTATTGCAAAGCGGTTGCTGTTGGCCCTGGCCATTATTATGACAGCCCCTATAGCGGCACAGGCCAAAGACGCCCCACCGACGAAAAGCTATGACACAGTCGTGCTGTGGGCTGTCGGTATGGAACGCAAGCACCAACGCAAAATTGAAGAAAGTGTCGTTAAAATTCTGGCCAAAAAGGGGGTCACCGGCATCGCCATGGTCGACCTGACTGAAGATGGCAAGGGTTATACACAGGCGCAGATCCTTGAGTTGCTTGTCCAGTCCGGTGCGCAGGCGATTTTTGAAGTGGCTGACGCAGGGCCTGAAGGTTTGAAGCAAATCCGGTCTCATGCCACACAGGATATTATCCAGGGTGGCAAAGGAAAGAGCGCTACCACCGCAATCAATGTAGGGTCGGCCCGCGCCGGAGGCTCCAAGGTGATGATGGGCATGGGCGGCGACAATATGCGCCAAAAACCGCACCGCTATTTTGTGGCCTATCTTGTTGATGTTGAAACCGCGCAACGTATCAATAATGAGAAGCTACGAATTACGGCCAAGGAAGGGTCAAAAATACGTGTCTTTGCAGGCAAAGCCTTTCGTAAGGCAGCAAAGCATGCGCTGAAGAAAGGATATCTGGCGGCAGCCGTAGACCAGTAAGCCGCTTTTACCGGGGAGCAAACCATGATGATGCGAACTTACCTTTATGTTTTGATCTTCAGCCTGGTAACAGGTGTTGCACAGGCTGATGAAGCAGCAACGGCGCCGGAGGGGAGCAAGAGTTTCTCCAAGGTCGTTCTCTGGGCACCCGGCTTTACCCCCAAAGACCAAGCCAAAATAGAAGGCAAGAGTATCAAGACCTTTACCAAAAAAGGTATCGAAGCAATGGCCATGTCATCGTTGATAGACAATGTTGGCCAGCTCACCAACGCAGAAATTCTGATGATTTTAAACGAGCACAATATCCAGGCCATCATGACACTGACGGACCGTGCCGTGAGGAAAAACAAGGTCGGGTATAGCTCGACGACCCCTCGCATCGCTGAGTCGATTCTGGTCAACCAGGCGGCGGCCTCGTCCGGTTCTGGTGGTGGGGCCACTGTTGCTGGCGCCAGAGGGTCCGTTGGAATGGGCGGTCAGGCCTATAAAGAACGCAACCAGATAACCTTCGGTGTCGTCTTGACTGACCTGAGCAATGGCCAGCAGGTTTGGCAGGATAACTTCGTGATCAAAAGCCGGTTGGAAAATAACAGCACATCCATGGCCGGCATGGCCCTTCGCAAAGCGGGAAAACAAGCCATCAAAAAAGGGGTATTGGCACCGGCACCCTAGTCGGCCAACACGTGACAGCGCATGACATTTCGTGGCGCGCAGCGATCCTTAATGCTACCCTTTGCGTATAGAGCGGTCAGGCCAGCAAAGATAACGTTACAAACGACAGGAGTGCATCCATGCGCCAGGGCATTCGCGTAATCTTGGCTATTGCCTTTGTTTTTTCCGTACCCCAGTTTACGGGTGCGCAGGGAGAAGCGTCTGCCAAAACCCATAGCAAAATTGTGCTGTGGGCTGTTGGCATGGAGCGGAAAGACCAACGCAAGGTCGAAGAAAGTGTCACCAAGTTGTTGGGTAAAAAAGGCGTTACGGGCATGCCCATCACAACACTGACGGAAGAAGGCGCGCAATACACGCAGCAGCAGGTGCTGGAGCTCATTCTCGCATCCGGCGCCACCGCTATTTTTGAGGTCACGGATGCAGGCGTAGAGGGCATGAAGAAGATCCGCCCCTATGTCAGTCAGGACATCATCCACGGTCGCAAGGGTAAAGCCTCCAACACCGGGTTGCCCGTTGGCTCTGGCCGGTTTGGCGGCGCGATGGTTCCCCAAGGCATGGGTGGCTCCAGCCTGCGGCATGACCCGCACCGCTTTTTCATGGCCTATCTGATCGACATTGAAAGCGGTGAACAGCTTTATGAGGAAAAGGTTCGCGTGACCGCCAAAGAACGCGACAAGTTCCGCGTCTTTGCTGGCAAGGCATTCCGCAAGGCAGCCCGCGAAATCCTTGAACAGGGATTGCTCGCAGCAGGCAATTAAGGACAGTTGGGTATCATCATACAGCCATGACAAACGACACCACCTTGCCACGCGTTACTGTGGTGGTGCCCGCCTACAATGCATCCAGCTTCATTGCCGACTGCCTACAAAGCATCAAAGACCAGGACTATGAAAACCTGGAACTGATCGTCGTCGATGACGGGTCGACCGATGACAGTGCAGCCATTGCCACGACATTTGAGCCAGACCAACTGATTTGCCAGTCCAATGCCGGGGCCTGTGCCGCCCGTAATGCAGGCCTGGCAGCTGCAACCGGCAGCTATGTGAAGTTCCTTGATGCCGACGACCTCATGGCGCCGGGAGCCATTTCGGCACAGGTCGCCCTGCTGGAGGGGCTAAAAGAACGCGAAATTGGCTATGGCCATGGCGGCCGGTTTGGGCGCGGTGAGCCTGCCGATGAAGGCCGCAAGATTGCCCAGATCTTTGAGCCCTATCTTGCGGATGTGGTCGCCCGGATTATCAGGACAAGCTGGCCACTTTTTCCCATAGAAGCCGTGCGCGACATTGGCGGCTATGACGGTCGCTTGACAGCTGGTCAGGAAACAAACCTGCACTTCCGCCTGGCACTGGCCGGTTGGCGATTTATACCACAAGATGTCTGCACTTATTTTCGCCGCCTGCATGACGAGCCAGCCCGTATTTCCAACCGACAAAAGTCGCTTACCGACATTACCACTAATCTTGAAAACTGGTTGGAGCCCATCGCCGATGACGACAGTGGCGTGATGAAGGACATCCGTGCCAGCCGCTATGTATTCTTTGCCAGGTGGTGCCTGCAGCGTGGCCAGCGTACTGAAGCCAAAGCCCTGTTCGCCCTGGCCAGGCAGGCCGCGCCGCATGATCATTTGCGTCTACAGACCAAAAACTACCGGCTTCTATACAAGGTTCTGGGTCCGATGCTGGCGGAGAAGCTGATCATGACGATCCAGGGGGTCAGGGAGTAACCCTTACAGGCTGAAATTTGCCCGCGCCTGCGCCACCCGATCTCGGATGATACAACCTTCCGCGTGGTCGTTCACCAGCCCCATAGCCTGCATGAAGGCATAAGCTGTTGTAGGCCCGACAAATTTCCAACCCCGCTTTTTCAGGTCCTTGGAAAGGGCGATTGACTCGGGTGAGGTTGACTGACTCTGTGGTTCAGCATCCGCACTGCCCGGCTCATATTGCCAGACATATTTGGCCAGCGAGCCTTCATCGGCCACCAGTTCCCGCGCACGCCTGGCGTTGTTGATGACCGCCTCAATCTTGCCCCGGTGACGCACAATGCCAGCGTTCTGCAACAGGCGCTCCACATCTGCCTCGCCGAATTTGGCAATCTCGTTGAAGTCAAAATGATGGAAGGCTTCCCGGAAATTCTCGCGCTTCACCAAGATGGTCCGCCAACTCAGGCCGGACTGAAAGCCCTCCAGACAGATTTTTTCGAACAGGCGAAATTCATCCCCTTCGGGAAAGCCCCATTCGATGTCGTGATAGTCGGGAAACTCCGGCGCTGCAGCTGCCCATGTACAGCGCATCAGCCCGTCGTCACCCTTTGTCAGCTTGCTCATTATCCTGCCCTCGCCTGTTGCTAGTCGATCATCATATTAATCACGGTCGATCTACAATGCCCTTCTTTATATAGGTCCGCTGCCTGCAAGCGACCGCGCCATGCCTTCAGCATCATCTGCGCGCAGACATCACTGGCCGTCGCAATATAGGTGTTGATCGGAAAATAGGGTTGGCTGATCGCCTCACCCGCCGCCATGTAGCTACCCGGCAGGGATCACCATCTGCGTCTGTGTAACACTGGCGGCCAGTTTGCCGTCTTCGCGCGTAATCTCTGTCCGCCACACCTGGGTGCGGCTGCCTTGGTGTACACGATAGGTTTTGCCATAGAGCTTTCCCCCACCGGCGCCCCGCACAGAAAATTGGTCTTTGATTCCATGGTCACCGTCCGGGCATCACGCGGCATGTTCACCACGGTAGAGACCGCCCCCATGGTGTCGGCAAAGGTCATCATGGCCCCGCCATGGCAGGTTTCGTGCGGGGTACACATATCGTCGCGCACCAGCATTTCAGCTTCCAGGCTGTCCTGCGAAACGCTGGTGTAATGAATGCCCAACAGCACGACAAAAGGCGGCCTGCCGTCGTTCAACTGTTCCGGTGTCAGCGCTGTTGTCATGATAGCCCTCCCCTTTTGTTCAACAGTTTAACGTGGTTGCACCCGATTGGAAGCACAGTCACAATCGCCACGCATTAAGGGAGAATGATGTGACGACCTTGCCATCACTTGCCAAGAAGGGGCTCGACACCCTGATGGTCTGGCGTTTTGAACAATTCCACCGTCGAGAGGCGACCCGTCGCCTGAAAGCCCTGGAAAATCAGCATGGCAAGACAGACCCCAGCCTCATCCGCCAGTGCCATGACTATGCCACCGATGTGCTGGGCTGGAAGGGCTACGCCCCCTGGTTGGTGACTTACACAGCCGCTGCGGGCACCTTTCGCGAAGGCTGGATACCCGACAATTATTTCGGCCGCATCGTGCTGCCCCATATCAATGGTAACTTTGGGTATGCCTTAGGCAGCCGCGCCGGATTGAAACACCTTTTCAGGACCGAGGCCTTTCCCGATATCGGGGCCATTGCCAACGGACTGCTTTACGACCAGCAGGGAAAAGTGATGGACGAGCAGGCCTTTGAACACCAATTGTTCAACGGGCGGGACAGAGTCATCTTCAAGACAGATACCTCCTACAAAGGCATGGGAACACACGTGATCACGCGTGGCGACTTTGACCTACCCGTACTGCGCAAGGCGGGCAATGGCGTGATGCAATATTACATCGACCAACATGATTTCTTTGCACAGTACATCCCGACCTCTTGTGCAACCCTGCGGCTGAGCACCCTGATCGACAATGAAGGCCAATGTACCGTACGCGGGGCCTATATAAAGTTCGGCCGCATCGGAGAAACCTACGCCAATGCGGAAAGTCATGTCCGCGTCATGGTCGACCCAAAGACAGGGACACTGGGTGCAAAAGGCTATTTTGACGAATGGGACGATATGGACGGACACCCGGATTGCGACAAGCCAACAGCGGAACAGACCATTCCCCACTTTGCCGATTGCGTGGCGATGGTGACCGGCCTGCACCAGCGCTTCCCCTATGCCCGCTGGCTGGGCTGGGACGTAGTAGTCGACAGCAACGGTGAGGTGAAAATCATGGAGTGCAATGGCGGCCATTCAGAGGTCAAATCGACCGAAGCGCTGCAAGGCCCCGTCTTCACCGACATGGGCTGGGAAACATTATGGCGAGACGCATAACCTATGCCTCATGAGAGGGAATGATATGGCAGGCTTACCATCACTTGCCAAAAAAAGCCTCGATAGATTGCTCGCTTGGCGATACGAACAATTCCACCGCCGCGAGGCGGCGCTTCGCTTACGCACGATTGAACAGCAGAACGGCAAAACGGACCCCAAACTGATCCGCCAGTGCAAAGACTATGCTGCCGATGTCCTCGGCTGGCAGGGTTACGCCCCCTGGCTGGTGGCCTACACGGCCCTGGCAGGAGAATTTCGCGAGGGGTGGATCCCCGATAATTATTTCGGTCGCGTCGTGCTGCCCCACCTTAACGGGGCAAACAAGTTTGCCCTGACCAACCGGGTCGGCGCCAAGCACCTCTTTAAAACCGATGCCTTCCCAGATATTGGCGCGATCAGCAATGGGCTACTCTTTGACGGAGAGGGCAACATCGTTGACCCAGAAGCGTTCAAGAAACGGCTGTTTAACGGACATGACAAGGTCATCTTCAAACTGGACCTCTCCTATGGCAGCGAGGGTCGATACATCATGACACGCGACGCGTTGGACCTGCCGCTTCTACGCCAAAAGGGTAATGGTGTGTTCCAATATTACATCGACCAACACCCGTTTTTTGCGCAATACACCCCCTCTTCCTGCGCGACACTGCGGCTCAGTACGTTGATCGACAATGATGGTATGTGCCGTGTGCGGGCAGCCTGGGTAAAGTTTGAACGGGTGGAACCGTTCCATACGGGGCCAGATAGCCATATCCGCATCATGGTAGACCCAATGACAGGCACGCTGGGTGAACATGGCTATTTTGATAGTTGGAGAAAGGTCGATGGCTACCCCGATTGCGATCTGCCAACGAAGGGGCAGAACATTCCCCACTTTGCCGAATGCGTGGCCCTGGTAACAAGCCTGCACCTACGCGCGCCTTACGCGCGCTGGCTCGGGTGGGACGTCATTGTCGACAGCCAGGGTGAGGTGAAGATCATGGAGTGCAATGGTCGGCATCCCGATGGCAAACTCAACGATGTGCTACAGGGGCCCCTCTTCACCGACATGGGTTGGGAGAATTTGTGGCGGAAATGAAGGGCTATAATGGACCATAATTATGATCCATAAGTTGACAATTCTGCCGCAATAGGCCAAATATGGTCTATAAATATGGACCATAATTTGAGGATACAGCATGCGTGAAGTGCCCATTCATGAAGCCAAGGGAAAATTGTCTGGCCTGATCCGCGCCGCAGGACAAGGCGAGAAGGTTGTGCTGACAAAACACGGCAAGCCGGTAGCCGAGATAACGCCCATTAAAAAGGCACCAACGCGGGAAGAAAAACTCGCCGCTATCCGCAAGGCACAGAAAGCGTTTCGAGGCGCGTTCGGCGGCGAAGACCCGTCCCGTGTTACTGATTATCTCTATAATGACGAAACGGGCCTGCCTGAATGATCACCGCCGATACCTCCGCCATTATCGCCGTTCTGCTGGGCGAAACCGGATACCAAAACATTGAGGAAACGCTCGCCTCTGGCGCGCTGCAAATGAGCGCAGGCACCTACGCCGAGCTTTTAATCGTCACCACAGGCAAGGGGTTGCGAACCCAATTGTCGGCGCTTCTCGCAGCACTCGACATCACATTTATACCTGTCGATGCCGAAATGGCGGAAGGAGCCGGAGACGCTTGCGAAAAGTGGGGCAAAGGTCGCCACCCTGCCTCGCTTAATTTCGGCGACTGCTTTGCCTATGCCCTTGCCAAAGCAACTGACACGCCGCTGCTGTTTGTAGGCAACGACTTCGCGCAGACGGATGTAAGGCGGGCGGTTTAAGTTTTGACTGCAACAATCAAACCCGTCGACCACGCCAAGCGGGTATACTGACAATCATGGCTAGTCTCAAAAAAGCCCAACAAGTCATCCACCCGTGGTTGATGATTTTCCGGCCAATTGTCCTGCGGCAACATATCATCACCAATATAGAAACCGCCCGGCGCCACCATGTTCCATGCAACATGGAAGTCCATATATTTTCCGGACATGGCGTCTGCGAAGATCAAATCAAACTTCATGCTTTGATTGTTCCGTAACCATTCGCCCGCGTCTCCAGCTACCAGCTGAAAGCGCTTGTCCTGTTCAAAGAACTGGCGTGCCACCCACTGGTATTTGTCATCAATTTCGATACTGGTCAGGCTGGACTTCCCGTCCATTCCCGATAGGAGCCAAGAGGTTGAAAGCCCTGTCCCGGTTCCAATCTCAAGAAACTTTCCAGCGGGCTTAGCTGTTACAAGGGTGCTCAAGAGTGAACCGGTTTGCCTGTCTGAAGGCATAGAAAAGCCAAGCCTCTTGGTTTCCCGTTCAATCATTTGCAATTGTTCAGGTAAATTTACTGAAACATCGTCATCCAACTGAATTTCTCCAAATTTTCTATAATATTAAACGACGATCAACTGCCGTTTGATCCAATCTACATCCCCCAAAACCCAGATATCTTTGATCCGACCATGTGCGAAGCTAAAGAAGGCAGCACCGGCCCAGAGCACTTCCCTTCCTGTTGCAGGCACACCAAGAAACTCCGCCTGATGAGTACCAAAAAATGTGAGCCGAGCAGCAACCTGCCCTTTGTCTTCCAAAAGAACGTCAATTTTACAGGTATAGTCGCCGAGGGCCCGATGGACACCTCGCATATAGCTGATGAAACCCTCGGGGCCACTGTGTTCATCACCCTACGAACCCCGAAACCTTAACTCAGGATGAAGTATCTCTTTAGCCAGCTTCTCGTCGGCATTATTCCAAACCTGATTATAAAACTGCTCGACGAGATTAGTGGGTTTCACCCTAGCCCCCTACTTCACCATCACATATTCAGTGATTTCCGGGGCGCTGGCGTTATAGGGGCCGAAGCGCGGGGCGATTTCAGCCACATGGGCGGTTTTGCCATGGGCGTCGACAGCCTCACGGCTGGCCCAGCGCTCCATGAACACATATTCGCCTTCGTTTTCTGTCTTGAAGCAGCCATAGAACACATTGCCCGGCTCGTTGGCGTGGGTGGCGTCGACCATTTCACGCATGATCGCCTCCCATTCGGCCTCGGTGCCTGGCTTGATGGTGCAGAAGGCGGTAACGCCGATATCCACATCGGCCCCACGGCCACCGAGAATACGCTCGTTGGTGCCGCCATAGACCATCTCGACGACATAGGCGTCGATGTCACCTTCGAGCATGTCGGGCACGGTCTTCATGCTTTCCGCCACATGTGCTGAGGCACGGTGCGCTTCAACCGCACCCATATTTTCATAGAGTTCCAGCGCGACGAACACATTCGGGTCGTTCTGGTCGCGATAGGTGTTGTAGAAGACGTTTTCCGGCTCTGCAGCCGCAACTTTCATGGCCATTTCAGCCGACTGGGCGGCAAAGGCCTCTGCCTGGCCGTCCTTGGTGCGAAGTTTTGCGATAATACCAATCATGATTGGTTCCCCCCTATTGAATTTGCCGCAGCATACATGGTTTGAGGCATGGGTTGGAAGGGTTTGAGGAATATATTGCGCAAAAGGACCCGTTCGTGCCGAGTGGACCTGAACATAGTGAAGGATTGTATCGCGGTATGAACGGGTTGATGCAGCGCAAGATTTAGGCCATGTGTTCGCACTTCGATACGATTTGACACTAAGGCGTCAAATCACTCGGCACGAACGGAGAGGACCTACCCCTCATCGCTTCAAACCACAATCGGATAAACCTGCATGTCAGGGTCGCCCTCAACACAGGCCATGAAGCGTTCGGCGACAGCCGCAACGTGGGGTGGGCCGGCCATGTGTTCATCAAGCGCTGCCTGGCTTGCCCAGCGTTCCATAAACACATATTTGCCAGGCTGGGATGACTTGAACAACCGGTAGAACAAGGCGCCCGGCTCGTTGGCATGACCCCCGGCCATCCTGTCTGCACCGGCGGCTTCAAACGCTTCTTCCTGCCCCAGCTTGATGTCGAAATAGACAACGCAGCCCAACAGGTCGCTGCCTGCCGTGTTCTCCTGGCGGTCTTCGCGCACGCCCGATGTAGGGGTGATGATATCGACCTGCATGGCACTTTCCATGTCGCCGTCCAGCATGCCGGGGACGGTCTTCATGGTCTCGGCCACATGGTCAGAGGCCCCATGGGCGTCCACATCAGCTTGGCTGTGATACAACTCGAGTGCCACGAACAGGGTTGGGTCTTCGGTGCTGTAGAGGTCGTAGAACACGCAGCCCGGTTCCTTTTTGGCCACAGTCTTTGTGAGCGCAACTGCCTGGGCCTTGAAGGCTTCTGCTGCCTCTGGCTTGACGCGAATTTTGGCAATGATACCGATCATGGAATGCTTCTCCCCCCTTATTGGCGACAGCTTATCGGAAGTGCCACAAAATACCAGTGTGCGCGGCACAAAATGCCAGCGCAAGCACCACAAATTACAAGAGCGTAATTGCCTGTCGGGGCGCGTGCCCCTAGTATGGCGCCTCCACCGCGTGGCTGAAGGATTGAAGAATGAACGGTACGGAAATCAAGAAGGTACAGGACTATCTGCGCCGCCTGTTTAGCAATGACGATATTGAAATCGTTCGCCCCCGTACGACGCATAATTCCATTGAAATCCTGATCAATGGCGAATTCATTGGCACCATCTTCCGCGATGAAGATGAAGGCGAAGTGTCCTATGCGGTGAACATGTCGATCCTGCAGGAAGACCTCGACCTGGAATTTTAGACAATGGGGCTTGTAAACCCATAGGCTTCTTGCCGCTACCAAGCCGTTCCACTTCGATACAATTGCTGCGCAATCACTCAGTGAGAACGGCTCTTTCTTATTCCCGTTCACCCTGAGTGAATTCGAGTGTAACGAGAATTTGTATCGAAGGGTCGAACGCTACTTACAAAGCGGCCCTTTTAAAACACCCCGCGCAGGCCGAAGATGAATTCCTTGTTCCACCACTGTTTGCGGAATTCGCTATAGGCGACGTCGCTTGAAGCCACGTTGCCGGCGTAATAATCGCGCCAGCGCAATGTTGTTTCGTTGATCGAGCGGATATTCAGCCAAAGCGACACGCCACCAAACAGCTTTTTCTGCGCAAAGAAACGGAAGCCTGCGTGGCGAGAGGCTTCACCCGTCAGGTTGATAAAGGTGATACGGGTATTGGTATACCATTCAAAGTCCACCCAGTAAGACAGCCCAATGCTTGATATGTCATGCCGGAATGTGCCTTTGATCCGATGGTTCGGCTCGCCGGGCATATAGGTGCGCCCGCCCAGGAATGGCTCATTCATCCGAGTTTTCTGGAAGGTATAGGTAACGTCCAGCACTGCATTGTCGAGCCCGACAAAACCAAGGCGGTTGCTGGTGGTCAGCTCCAACCCAAATTTGCGGGCATCCCCAACATTACCAACACCCTGGCTAATATCGGTGACGGCAATCCAGGCGATAAAGTCGTCAAAACGTTCGTAGAAACCCTTGAGCGAGATCAGCCCCGCATCATCGGCCAGGCGATGTTCATAGGTGGCCTCGACCAACCAAGACTTTTCCGGCACCAGGTCCGGGTTGCCCGCATCCAGCCGGTCGTCGTCGTTCACGAAATTCGTCACGAAGTCTTCAAAGTCCAGCTGGCCAACGGTGCGTTCCAGCGAAACCCGCAACTGGCCCGACGGGCTGGCGGTATAGCGTAGCTCAACCCGCGGCTTGGCATAGAAGAAACTGCGGCTTTCACTCACCGTCGTGCCCTTCTGGCCGATATTGGAATATTCCATGTTCAGCGCCGTCTCGAGCGCGATGGTGGGGCTGACAGACCAGAAATGCGTTGCATACAGCTCGCCGCGTTTTTCCTTTACGCGAGAGTCCGGCGTGCCCAGGTCGACCGGCTGCAATTCGCCATCGACATTGGTGGCCAGCGCCACTGTTTTGTCGAGCGAATTGAAGGCAACCTCACCACCGACATCCAGATTGTGCCCTTCAGCCAGCGGCCACTGATAGCCAGCCCGGAAGATCAGTTCTTCCGCGACCTGGTCCGTCAGTTCAGAGGAGGTGTCATAGGGGTCTGCATCCACCGGCTCGAAAATATTGAACTCCAGTTCGTCGAAGCTCTTGCGCGTATAGATGAACCGCCCATTGGTTTTGCCCTTACCCCAGGGAATTTCGATATCGCCCCCGACTTCCATCTCAAAGCCGTCGCGCACGCTGTCGGTCACAATGGTGCCGATGAAGCTCTGCGCGCCAAGGGGGTCGATAGCAAACCGGTCGATGGTGCGCGGACTGCGGAAGCCCACTTCGGCAAAACGCACATTCAGATTGGCAAGGCCCGTCGTCTTGACCGGCATGGAAATCTTGCCGGTAAACTCAATCTCATCATTGTCATCGAACCGGCGGTCGAGACGATATTCATAAGGCACGCCCTGAGGGGTCGAGAGGGTATCTTCGCGCCACAGCACATTATTGGGGTTATAGGGGCGGAACTTCGCACTGGCCTGATAGGACACATTGCCAATGGTGTCGCTGTAAGAGACCATGCCATCGGCCTTCCAGATACCGCGCCCATCCGTCCAGGCATGGATCTGCCAGGAACCCGAGGCCTCGGCCCCTTCCTTGAGCACAACATTGAAGATGAGGCCTTCCGAGCGCACATCGAGCCCGGAAATGGGACCGCGGATCACCTCAATGCGGGCCACCTGCGACGCCTGGATACGGTCCAGCGCATCCCACACGGTGTTGGACTTGCCGGACATGCGCTTGCCGTTGATCAGCACCTGGTCGCCGCCGGAGCCGAAGCCACGTTTATCGTCAGTCTGCATGCCTTGGGTATCACGCGCGAGGTCACCAATGCCGGGCACCCAGCGCAGCATATCGCGGGCATTAATCGCGCTATATTGAGCGAAATATTCGGGCAGATATTGCGTCAGGGCGCCATCTTCCAGCTCCACCACGCCATTGGCTGGACGCTGGTCACCAGCATCGCCAGACGTCTGCGCATAGGCCGTCTGAATCGTGGCGGTACCAGCCACAAAGGCACTGACAAAAAGCGCAATCCATAATGCTGGCATACCAGACCGGCCTGCCACTGAATTCTCCACCGCCATGGGTGATGACCTCTCCACCAAAATAGCTGCCCCCCCGGGAGCAGCCGCCTGTTTCTTAACGGTTGGGACGATGCGCCTCAACCATTCTCAAACAGAAACATCACATTTAGGGTAAATTTGTGTCGTCAATAAGACAGATGACTTAGTGAAATCTCATTTTGTGGGAGTGTGTCAGCTTTCCATCAGCAGAATGGGCTTGATCACCTCGCCGGTAATAGCCGAGTCGTGCACTGCCTGGTTGATATCTGCAAAGTCGTAATACTTCACGAAGCGATCAAATGGCAGGCGGCCATCGCGGTACAACGTCGCCAGATAGGGGACAAAAGTCTGTGGAGCAGCGTCGCCCAGCACCACGCCTTTGATACCCCGGCCAAAGCCCATATGGTCCATGGAGAACGGAATTTCGATGCCTCCCGGCGTTGCACCAACCTGGGCCGCCCAGCCAGGCCGACCCAGACAGTCAACCGCCTGGCGCACCGCCACGGGCACGCCAGAGCATTCCACCGAAAAGTCTGCCCCGCGTTTGGTGATCTCAACCACACGGGCCACCACATCTTCTTTGGCGGCATCAATACAATGGGTCGCGCCCAGTTCTTCCGCCATCGCCAAACGAGCCGGCTTTGGGTCGACAGCAATAATCTGCGCACAGCCTGCCAGGCGCGCGCCCATAATGGCGGCCAACCCAACGGTACCGACGCCGAAAACAACGATAGAAGAGCCCGCAGGCGGCTTCATGGCATTGACCACTGTGCCCAGCCCTGTCGTCAGCCCACAGCCCAGCGGGCCCATCAGCTCCAGTGGCAGGTCTTTGTCGATGCGGATAACAGAACGCGATGCAGCCAATGAATAGGTCGCAAAGGATGACTGGCCGTTAAAACGCCCCAGCAACTCCACCCCGTTTTGCTTTAAGGGTGATGAGCCATCGAGCCGCGCACCAGAAAGATTGCGCTCTACAAAGTCGTCGCAATAGGTTGGCAGGCCTTCATGACAGTGACGGCAGTGGCCGCAACTGTCGCCCGACAGCACCACATGATCCCCGACTGAGACGTGGTTTACGGCCGAACCGACAGCCTCGACAATTCCAGAGCCTTCATGCCCCAACACTTGCGGCAGGGGTAATTTGACATCCTGGTTTCGGATCGCCACATCCGTATGGCAGATGCCGCTGGCAACAATGCGCACCAAAACTTCGTCTGCCCGTGGTTCGTCGACATCGACCGGCTCCAAGACAAAATCCGCGCCTGCTTCGCGCGCCACCGCTGCTGTTGCCTGAACCATGATTCCCCCCAATCTTTTGCATTCACTTGTGCTGGTAAGATGGCCGCAAAGACCGTATCGTGTCATGCAAATTCTTTGGAGAGGAGTTACCACCATGACACGGATCCAGAAACTGGACCCATCTGAATGGGATGATGAACTGCGCGAAATTAACCGCGTGGACGAAGCCACTGAACTTGAATTAGGCCTGATGCGCATTTTTGCCCACAAGCCCCAGACCGCCAAAGGGCTGGCCGCTTTCGGCGGCAGCCTGAAGATGAGCCGCGAGCTGCCCGAACGACTGGTTGAACTGGTACGCCTGCGGGTCGCCTTCCACAACCAGTGCCGCAGCTGCATGGCCATTCGCTATACCGACGCATTGAATGACGGTGTCACGGAAGACCTCGTCTGTTCGCTTGAAAAACCGATGGAAGCCGAGAACCTGACAGAGGCAGAAAAGATCGCCATTGAATATGGTGAACGCTTCGCCACCAACCATCTATCGATCGATGAAGAGTTCTACGACCGTCTGCGCGAACACTTTAGCGAAGCACAGATTGTCGAACTGGGCATGACCGTTGCCTTTTTCGTTGGCTTTGGTCGCCTGGCCGCCACCTGGGACATGACGGAAGAACTGCCCGAGAAGTTCCAGGACAAGAGCGCTCCCATTGCGCCCTGGAACGAAGACTCCATCGTCGTTCGTTAGGATTCAGGCCGGGAAATCGGCCAATTCGATGCAAATTTGAAAAAACCTACCTGATCAGGTAGGTCAAATTTGCCAATTCGACCTTCATTATAAAACCTGGCCCTGACTGCAGCGGGCCAGGTTTTTTTGGGGGGTTAAAGCGTGATGATTAGACACGCCGAGACGACAGATATTTTACCAGTCAATGCCATTTGTTCGGCAATTCCTGAGGCTGTTATGGCAATCGATTCCGAGGGCCAGCTGGTAGCAGCGAACAGCCTTTTTTGCTCCCTGCTGGGGATGGAAGAACATAAGCTGCCCTTGGGCCAACGCTTGCTGGACCATTGGCCCTGCCAGGTGGAAGATCGCCCGGCACTCGCCAGCTTTCTTCGCACCAGGGCGGGCGCTTTGGAAATGACCATAAACCGGCCTAGCGGCCAGGACATGATGGTACGCCTGTCCCACCGCATTATCCGCGAGGCTGACGCCTTCCCCGAGCTGCGTTTTTTCTCCGTCATGGAAAGCGCCACCCATGAAGATGTGCTTGAAGCCCTGCGATATAGCGAAGAACGCTTTAAGGCCGTGACTGAGGCCGTATCCGATCATGTGCTGGAACTGGATGAATCAGGCAACATTACGTTTTCTTCTGTAACCGAGAACATGGCCAAAAGCCTGCCTTTTTCCCTGTCCGCCGGCTGTAATTATTTCAGCCAGATCAAGGAATTCAGTCAGCGTCCCGACACACAAATCGCCTGGGATGAAGATTGCAGCCTGTTTCGGGCCCATGAACCCTTTGCCAACCTGCGCAGCGAAATTACCGAGGCCAATGGCCGCACCCATATCTGGCTGCGCAGCGGCACGCCGCGCTTTGACAGTGACTGTGAATTTCGGGGTTACAGCCTTGTGCTGCGCGACATATCCAACAGCCCTGAACGGGAAAGAGAGCTCGTCCGCAGCGAAATGCGGCTCAAGGGCATTGTAGAGAATGCTGCCGTTGGCATCATCACCGTCGATGAGATGGCCAATATTGAAAGCTATAATGCAGAAGCGGAACGGATTTTCGGGTTCCGCGCCAATGAAGTGATGGGATGCAACCTTGCCATCCTGATGCCGTATGAAGACCGGCAGGACACCCTGGCCGGCTTCCACCAATATCTGATGACGGGTGAAAATGATTTCGTCGGCAGCCGTCCCAGCACCCGACGGGGCATGCGCAAAGACGGCTCTATCTTCCCGATGGAACTAACTATTGCCGAACTGGTCGTAGACGGCAGGCGCATTATCATCGGCAGTTTTCGGGATGTAACGGAGACACAACAGGCTGAAGAACAACTTCAGCAGGCCCAGAAAATGGATGCCGTGGGCCAGATGACCGGCGGCATTGCACACGACTTCAACAATTTGCTGGGCACTGTATCGCTTTATCTGGAACTGCTTGAGCTTGCCAAAACGCAGCCAGACCCTCAGACGACGGAAACGCTGACCGCAATCCGCGATGTTGTCGACCGGGGGGCTTCCCTGACCAAACGGCTGTTGACCTTTTCCCGGCAGGAAACCATGCAACGCCAGCCCGTTGCAGTTGGTAGTCTGGTCGAAGACATGCGACTGTTGATGGACCGAACCCTGCCAGCATCCATCAATATCAGCACGTTCATCGACCCCCAGCTTTGGGACGCAGATACAGACCCGCACCAGCTGGAAAATGCCTTGCTAAACCTCGCGCTCAACGCCCGGGACGCGATGAATGATTCCGGCTCTTTGTCCTTTAAGGCTTTCAACCTGCATTACGCGCAAACGTCGGAAGACCTCCCGCCAGGGGATTATGTCGTACTCCGCGTGAACGACGATGGCCCCGGCATGGATGATGAAACACGCAAGCGGGTACTTGAACCTTTCTTCACCACAAAGCCGGTAAGCCAGGGTACCGGACTTGGACTTTCCATGGTTTACGGTTTTGTGCGCCAGAATGGCGGCCAATTGATTATCGATACGACTGTTGGTGAGGGTACAAGCATCAGCCTGATCTTGCCGCGCGCGCGACCGCAAGTGAAACAAGCAGCGCCGCAATTAAAAACCGACCGGGCGGCTTCCCTAAAAGGCCTGAACGTCTTGTTGGTTGAAGATGATAAAGCGATGCAGTCTGTTCTGACCACCGTATTGCAGGATGAAGGCTGCACGGTCGAAGCATTGTCAGATGGCCCGTCAGCACTGGCCTATCTACATCAAACCCCTGGCACCCCCGATGTGCTGTTGTGCGACCTGGTATTACCGGGCGGCACCAACGGATTGGACCTGGCCAGAAAACTCGAGGCCGTTGCACCCGACTGCGCGATCATCTTCATATCGGGCTACCTCGACGATGAATTGAAGGAATGGCGTGATGAACTGCACGACAGCTATTTTCTGAATAAGCCTTTCGGTCGCCAGGAACTTCGGGAAACCGTGACCAAGGCGCTGGCAGCCAAGGCCGCACCAACAGCAGCATAAGCCCCTGGGTAGACGGCACAGCCAACTGCACATTGAAGATTAAACATTTGTTTATTTTTGGTGTACCTTCCTGGCGATTTGTGAAACATCACGGGTCGTTCCGGGGAGCATCTTTAAGAATGAATAATCATATATGTACAAAGCCTCTGGCCGAGGGGCAGCCACTACGCGACAGGCACGGCAAACCACTGAGCCCTCACCTTCAGGCCGCACTGGATGATGGCAAGCATCCGCTCAAGATCTGGCGCCGGGAACGTGGCTGGTCGATGGGCCAATTGGGCCGTATGGCGAATGTGACCACGGAAACCATTTTCCACATTGAATAATTCAGTGTCGGCCCGGAAGAGGACGTCTTGCATCGACTTGCTGAGGTGCTGAATGTCTGCCCGGACCTGATTACATCCGCCGACTGACATCAGATCGACCTGCAACCCCCGTTCCATATCTGCCGGGGAGCCACGATAAACGAGAGACCCCCGGCAAGGGCTTGCCGGGGGTCAGGGATTCGGGTTTTCAAATCAGCGCCAGGCATCAGAAGGCACGATAGATGCCCAACACCACTACGCGAAAACCCGGATGAAAATTATGCCCAGCCCTCCAACTGGTCGACAGCATGGAAGACGCCGGCATCAACGGTGATGTCATCTTCGGTCAGCACTGCGTCCCAAACTGTAATGGTGCCAAGGGCATCGCCATCATGGGCGCCACCATTGCCGCCCTGGTCGGAGAAGATAGAGATGACCGTGTAGTCGACTTCTTCGTCGTCATCGAATGTCGAGTCAAAATGCTCGATCTCGATCCGCGCTGTGTGGCCTTCAATAACGATCTGATCACCTTCGTCGGCGTTGAAGTCATAGACAATGTCATCGCCAATGCCTTCAACCCAGTGGTCATGAACATTGTCGTTTTCACCGGCAACACCATTGCCCGTCCAATCTACATTGCCTTCATCATCGGTATGCTTGTCGATGATTTCCTGCTTGGCATTCAGCAATGGCTTGAACAGGAAGGTATCAGCGCCATCACCACCAATCAGCGTGTCATTGGCATAGTCGTCGGTTTCGTAAGGATAGACCCGGTCACCGCCCTGTGCGGGGATGGGCTCGCCACCGTCACCATAGGCAACCAGCGTGTCGTCGCCCTGATAACCATAGAGCACCTGGCCACCGCGACCGTCGGCAATTTCGTTATTGCCGGCGTCACTATAGACAGGCACCAGACCTTCAAACGTGTCTTCGCCATAGAAGACCATCCGATCAACAGCGATGTCATCTTCTGTGACTTCGTCACCATAGACCTTGACGGTGCCCAATGCGTCGCCATCATGGGCACCACCATTGCCCCCCTGGTTACTTGTCAGGGTAATCAGTGAATAGTCGCGCTCACCGTCTTCATCTTCATCGACCTGGGTGACGTCAATATCAACCGTATGACCTTCAATCACGATGCTGTCGCGCCGTGCGTCATAGTCCGTGATAATGTCATCACCAATGGCATCGACCCAATGGTCGTAGGCATTACCATTTTCACCGGCCACGCCCTGCCAGTCTACCCGGCCTGTATTGGCATCGGTGTGCTTGGCAATGATTTCATCTTTGGCGTCAATGTTCAGTTGGAACATGAAGGTGTCACGGCCCTGCCCGCCCGTCAGGATGTCATTGGCGTCCTCAAAAGGCTCGCCTTCCTTGACCTGGGCTGCATCTGTTTCCTGTGCGATGATCGGCTCACCGGCATCGGCAAAACTGACCAGCACGTCATTCTGGCGCCCGCCATTCAGCACATCATTGCCGCGGCCATTGCCCAGTGTATCCCGGCCATGACCACCATTGACGGTGTCATCGCCTTCGCCGTCGAGCAGGCCGTCATGGCCACCGCCACCTTCAATGACGTCGTTGCCATCGCGCCCGGCCACCATATCACGGCCCCAGGCACCATTCAGGGTGTCGTCACCGGCACCACCGTCAACAGCATCATTGTGACCGCCGCCGGTTATATTGTCGTTGCCGTCACCGCCGAGCAGCACGTCACCATGGCCGCCACCGGTGATGGTGTCATCGCCGCCCTGGCCCAGCACATAGTCACGATGGCCACCACCATGGGCAGTGTCATTCCCTTCACCACCAATAATCAGGTCACGGCCATTGCCGCCATGCAACCAATTGCTGCCTGACTCATCAATCAGGTAGTCTTCGCCGTTGCCACCTTTGAGTTGGTCATTGCCTTCCCCACCGATGAGAACATCGTTGCCGTCACCGCCGTTGAGGTTGTCATTGCCTTCGTCGCCAAAGAGCGTGTCGTCGCCGTCTCCGCCCTTAAGCAGATCGTTGCCTTCTTCGCCTTTCATCAGGTCGTCACCAGCACCGCCATACATGCGATCATTGCCGGCACCACCGACCATGATGTCGTCACCGTCTCCGCCAATCAGTCGATCATTATCTTCACCACCAGATAGGCGATCATTCCCAGCGCCACCATCGAGGCGGTCATTCCCTTCACCGCCAGAAAGCGCGTCGTCACCGTCGCCGCCATTCAGACGGTCATTCCCGGCGTCACCGGACATGATGTCAGCCCCATCGCCGCCTTGCATGCGGTTGTTGCCGTCACCCCCGAACAACAGGTCATCACCTTCATTACCGAACAGTTTGTCTCTGCCCGCACCACCAAAGACGTAGTCGTTGCCTTCACCGGCCACGACAAGATCATTGCCGTCGCCCGCATCTATTTCGTCGTCTCCGGCCAGAGCGTAAATCTGATCATTACCTCCAAGTCCAAGGATAAGATCAGCCAGAACCGTACCGATAAGGGCATGTTCATTCTTATCGCTACGCTCCGTTCCGATGATCTCCTCACCAATACTTTCAACCATGTGTCGTCTCCTATACAGCAAAGGTGATTCTCGCGCCCTCTAAATAAATTTATATATTATGTATTGGTTAAGTAAATATTTTTAATTATAAGTATATTAGATACATTTTATTATATTTATTACTTTATATTTATTCTCTAAACGCTCTCTCAATCTGGTCAGTTACAGGCTGCATCAGGTAGGACAGCAGGCTTCTTTCCCCTGTTTTCACAAAGACCTCCACCGGCATACCGGGCACCAGTTCCACCCCCTGCAATTGGGCAAGGTCTTCGCCCTCCAGCTCAATGCGCACATCGAACCAGGCATCACTGGTCTGGCCATCCACGCTCAAATCCGCCCCCACCAATAGCACCGTGCCGGAGACATCCGGGGTGGTTCGCATATTCAGGGCCGGGAAACGAATACGGGCTTTCTGCCCACGGTGAACCTGATCGACATCTGTTGGGCGTACCCGGCCTTCCACCACCAGCGTGTCGTTGGTGGGAACAATCGTCATGAGCACCTCGCCGGCGGCGATCACCCCGCCAATGGTGTGCACCGCCAATTCATGCACGACGCCAGACTGGGGGGCGCGAATTTCCAGCCGGTCGAGACTGTCTTGGGCGGCAATACGTTTTTCTTCGAGCTGCACCTGCTGGGCCTGCATATCACGCCATTCTTCCAGCGCCTTTTTGCGGGCAGCCGTCTCCAACTGTGCCAACGCCAGCTCGGATTCAGATAACCTGCCTTGCACGTCAGACTCAAAGGCCGAAACAGTCGCAATCTCGCCTTCCAACCTGGCTATGCCTCGCTTGCCCTGATTAATCCGGTTGAGAGAGATGACACCCTTCTCAAAAAGCTTGTTGAGCCCGGCCTGTTCTTCCTTCAACAAGGCTAGCTCTCGCCCGGCAGCCTTGTTGCGCGCTCGATAGTTTGAAAGCTCTTTACGGTAGGCGGCACCACGCTCCTTCAGCTGCTGGTCTTCCTCTGCCAGCATGGACTGGTGAGTCACAAATAATTGCTGTTCTGCCGCAAGGATAGCGGCCACTTCAGGTTCCTCGCGACGCGCTACCAATTCTGAGGGAAATATCAGGGCGGTATTGCCATGAGCTATGGCCTGCAGGCGGGCAGACCGCGCCTGTAGTTCCGTCAACTGCTTGGTGACAATCGCCAGATTCGCTGTTGTCGAGGCGCCGTCCAGCACCATCAGCAGGTCCCCGGCCTCAACGGCCTGGCCTTCCCGAATAGCGATATTGCCAACAATGCCGCCTTCGCGGTGCTGCACCAGCTTAGGATTGCTTTCCACCACCAGTCGCCCCGGCGCGATCAC
>Ga0181577_10000225_pt1 | contig 44464 bp, 24 predicted proteins | sample 101ome_21_FD_132468 | JGI IMG/M metagenome (GOLD analysis project Ga0181577, IMG submission 132468) | Coastal salt marsh microbial communities from the Groves Creek Marsh, Skidaway Island, Georgia - 101413BT metaG (megahit assembly) | ecosystem: Environmental > Aquatic > Marine > Intertidal...
CGTAGTGCGCCGCCGACGGGTGCTGCGTTCGACATCGCCTCGCCGCCTGCGCGAGCACGTCTCGGCACAGACACGTCGACGACTCGTGCGAATCATTCACCGCGCGAGACGCGTCGACGGGTCCGTCGGCGGGACGCGCACGTTCACGCGTGCGTTCAATCATCTTCGCTCGCATCGCCTCGGTCGTCCCCGACATCGCGCCGTCCGCGCTCGACGCGCTCGTCGTCGTCGCGCCCCGGGGCGTACCATCGTAACGGTGTCGACGCGCGAGGAGACACCGCGTCGTCTCGCGTCGCAGCAGCATGTCGATCGAGATCGCGGTCGCGCCGAATGGACGAGGAAAAAATCACCGATCGATCGTCGTCGCGCGCGAGGGATCGCGCGCGTCGCGCCGTGGGCGTCGACGCCCGACGGGTGGATTCGTTCTCTCGGTCACCGCGTGGGCTAAACCCTCGAGTGCGCGTGTATGTATGTGTCCATGGGTACAGGATCTTTCACAAAGACACGAGTGTCCCGTGTATGTGTCGGGTGTCCGGTAAACGATGGATCGTCTCGTGGCGTGGTCGTGGGTGCGTCCAGCGGTCGTATTGAGTGCGTGTGAAACGGTAGACGGTCGTCAAGCGCGGACGCGTCGTGAAGATAAAAACAGGGGGCGACGCGGCCTCGGTGGTCATCTGACGACGTCCGCGACGTCCGCGGCGACGACGAGACGATGTGCGCGAAGGCGTTCGTCGCGTCGACGGCGGCGTCGGTGAGGATCGAACGCGCGCGCGCGCGTCGCGTCGTCGCGCGGTCGCGCGCGCGGTGGACGCGTCCGTCGTCGTCGTCGACGACGAGAGGTTGTGGATATCGACGCGCGCGGGGTGCGCCGTCGTCATCGACGACGGCGACGCGCGCGTTCCTCGATCGACGTCGGGACGGTGGCGTCGAACGCGATGCGTCCTCGTCCTCGTCGGCGTCGGCGACGCTGTTCGCGAACGCGAAACGCGCCGAGGTGCGCATCCCTGGATTCGTCGTCTTCGTCGACGTCGCCGACGCGACGACGGCGCGAGGCGAACGCGCGGTGGACGCGGCGTTACGCGCGGGGGCGACGATCGTGGTGCTTCGAATCGGGGGGGACGCGGCGGAGGGGATGAGTGGGAAGAAGCTGTACGAGGCGGCGGCGGCGATGAAGACGCTCGTGCGGGGACGCGCGCGCGTGTTGGTGGCGGATAGGACGGATATCGCGGCGAGCGCCGAGTTGGACGGAGTGGTGCTCACGGACGATGGTGTGCCGACGGTGGTGGCGAGGAAGGCGCTCTCGGAGACGGCACTCGTGGTGCACGAGAGCGAAAACGCGGAGGAGGCGGAGAAGGCGTCCAAAGAGGGGGCGGATTTACTCCTCGTGCGCGACGTCGGCGTCTTGGACTCCATTCGAGAGCGGGTGAGCGTGCCCATCTTCGTCGACGCGCGCGACGGCGTCTCGGGGTTGATCGCGGACGGTGGAGCGGCGATTTTGGAAGAATTCGCGGCGAAGGGTGCGAACGGGGTGACGATTCGCGAGCTCGTCGGCGTCGAGGCGAGCGAGGATGAAGGGAACGTCGCCGCCGCGGTGGAGGCGGCGGCGCGCGCGTTGAGACAGAGCGACGACAAGCTGGAGACGACGAACGGGATCGAGACGCCGAGCGAGAAGAGGGAGTCGACGCAAGTTGAACTCGTCAGCTCGAGCGTCGAGGAGACGCTCGAGCGCGAGCGCGAGCTCATGAATCAAATCCTCGACTTTTTGCGCGCTAACTGTTCGGATTTGGATGAAATTAAACTTCTCGCCGAGGCGCAAAAGGGATTGGCAGAGTTGTTCCTCGTCGTCATATGCGGTGAATTCAACGCCGGGAAATCGTCCGTGATCAACGCCATGCTCGGTGATAAGTTTGTCGCCGAAGGGATCCTTCCGACGACGAATGAGATCGCCATGCTTCGGTACGGCGCGAGAAAGTCGCGAGAACAAACAGAGGACGGCTTCTTCAACGTCGATCTACCGGCGGAGCTTTTGAAGCAAGTGAGCATCGTCGACACCCCGGGGACGAACGTCATTTTGCAGCGACAACAGCAACTCACGGAAGAATTCGTGCCGAGAGCCGATTTGGTGCTCTTCGTGCTCTCCGCCGACCGTCCGATGACGGAGAGCGAGATTAAATTCTTGACGTACATTCGAAAGTGGGGTAAAAAGGTTGTCTTCGTCGTCAATAAAATAGATTTGCTCGATCGCAACGACGTCGGCGAGGTGGCACAATTCGTCAAGGATAACGCCATGCGTTTACTCGGCGTGACGGATCCCGCGGTGCTTCCCGTCAGCTCGAGAAACGCACTCAAGGCGAAAAAGGCGAGACGCGACTACGCCGACTCTCCGGAATTCATCGAGAGCGGTTTCGCCGAGTTTGAAGAGTACGTTATGTCCTTCTTGGGCGGTTCGGGCGAGCGCGCGGGCGAAGCGCTGCGTCTCAAGCTGTCCACGCCTCTGAACGTCAGCGATTTGCTCCTCAACGCGGCGGAACAAATTCTCCTCAGCGAGGATGACGCGGCGACGGAGGAGTTATCCATGGCCGTCGGAGTGAAGGATCAGATGGAGGGCTATCGCGTGGAGATGACAGCCGACGCCGCCGCGCAGCGCAAGGCGGCGCGTCAAGTCGTTGAAGCCGTCGTCAAGCGCGCCGAAGCGATCGTCGACGATAACCTGCGCGTGTCCAACGCCGCGTCGCTGTTCACCACGTACGTGCTTGGCTCGGACGCGAGCGGGGTGGAGGCGAGATATAAATCCACGGTTCTCGGCGATGCTGAGGAAGAACTCAGCGTCGCGGTGGATGAATTCTCCGCGTGGTTGAAGCGCAACAACGACGCGCAGTTGGACGCGTACGCCGAAGCCTTGAAGGCGCGCGGTTTCGACGCCTCCCTCGCCGACGCGAAGGACGCCGTCGCCTCGAGCGAAAAGACGTCGAGCGCGGTGGCTGAGAGCTTTGACCACGACTCGGCGGCGAAACTCCTCGACGACGCGATCCGAAAAGCGGTCAACTCCACAATCGGTTCAGCAGGTGGTGCGTTCGTCATCGCCTTCTTCGCCACCGGTTTCATGAACTCCTTCTCCGAGGATGTCTTGACGTATGCGCTCGCCCTCGCCGGCGCGTACATCTCCGTCCTCTCTCTCCCGCTCAAGCGCGTCGAGACGAAATCAAAGATCCGCAAGACCGCCGAAGCCTTCTTGACCGAACTCGAGGAAGCGTTGGAGAAGGAGTGCACCGACGAAGTCGGCAGAGTGATTCAAAAAATCACGACGATGTGCGCTCCGTGGGAAGCCGCCGCCCGCGCCGAATCCGCCCGCGTCTCCGACTGTCTCGACCGTCGCCGTTCGCTCAAGTCGGATCTCGCCGACCTCACCCGCGATGTCGCCAATCTTTAGCACTCACGCGCGCGCGCATTCATTTGTATTCTCCACGAAGATTAATCTCGCCGAGGACGCCTCGCTGCTCCGAGCGCCAACCACCCTTTTCCCACAGGTTTGCGCCCGCGTCCCGCTGGTTCGCACACCGTCGCGCGCGGTGCGCGTCGTCGTCGTCGACCGCGCTCGACGTCGAGAGACTTTCACAGTCGACGTTCGGTCGCGCGTTCGCGCCGCCGCGCGTTCGAGGCGCCGCGCCGCGCGCGCATGCATCGCGAGAGGGCGTCGGCCGCCGCGCGAGCCCGACCGACGACCGACGCGTCGAAACCGCGCGCGTTCGCGGCGCTCGCGCTCGGCGGTGCGGCCGACGGCGCGGTCGCGGATAGGCGCGTGCGGTTCGTGCGCGCGAGACGGGAGGATCGACCGTTGGTGGACGAGGAGGCGCTTCGACACGTGGTGACGCTGAACGGCGAGGAGGAGGAGGACGAGAGTCGACGCGAGGTCGACATGTCCGACGCGCGAGCGGGCGTGCGAGGCATGAGCACGAGGGGAAAAGATAGGGGAGATGATTTATACGACACCGCGGACGTGCACATGAAGTGGACCTCGGCGAGACGCGCGGGGGCGGGATTGGCCAACCTGGGGAACACGTGCTTTCTCAATTCAGTGTTGGCGTGTCTGACGCAAACGCCCGCGCTCGCGCATTTCGCGCTCAACGGTGAGCATAAAAAGTACAAGTCCAGTGGTTCGTTCAACGCGCTGTATGAGATCGGAGAACACGTCGCTCGCGCATTGAATTCGAGCGGTCGGACCATCGCTCCGGTGGCTTTTGTGAAGAATTTGCGAGCGCTGTCCAAGACTTTCAGAAAGGGTAGACAGGAGGACGCGCACGAGTTGGCGCGATGTCTCTTGGACGCGATGCACAAGAAGAGCGTAGAGATAGTTAAGCCTAAGATATCGCCGAATTCAGCGCGAGCGGAGACGAGCTTTGTGTGGAAGGTGTTCGGCGGCAAACTTCGAAGCCAAGTCAACTGCAAGACGTGTGGCAGAAATAGCGAGACCTTCGACCCATTTTTGGATTTATCTTTAGAGGTAGGACGCGCCAAGAGCGTTCTTGGGGCGTTTAAGCTGTTCACGCAGGCAGAGGTCCTCGACGGCGATAATAAGTATAGGTGCGAGGGGAAGAGCGCGAACGCAAAGAGTCACCTCACCAAGGCATCAAAGCAGTTCACCGTGCACGAGCCGCCCAACGTGCTCGCCCTTCAATTGAAACGCTTCGCATACGTGCCGTTCGGCCGAGGTAAGCTCAGTCATTTCGTCGAGTACCCGTTGGAGCTCGACATCACGCCGTATCTTTCGGATGAAAGTCACGGGAGTAAGGGCAAAGCCGTGTACGATTTATACGGAGTTCTCGTCCACGCCGGAAATAGCTCAAACAGTGGACATTACTATTGTTTCGCAAAGACCGCCACGGGCACGTGGTGCGAGATGGACGATGAAGTCATCAGCCCCGTGAGCGAAAAAGTCGTCTTAAAGCAACAGGCGTATTTGCTCTTCTACGCGCGAAGAAACGCGCCGGGGACGTTTGAAGTGTTGTGCAAAAACGTCCCGGACGGCGAAAGGGTGCAAAAACAAAAGGGTGTCGAGAAGCAGAAGAAGGTTGTGCCCGAAAAACGCAAAGAAGAAGTGGAACGGGAACCTCCCAAACCGGCCAAGAAAAAGCTCGTCGTCAAGGAGAAGCCAAAGTTGGTCGCCAAAAAGAGCGAAGACGAGGAGGAAAAGAAGGAGAAGGCGCCGAAACCTCCCGCGAGGGACGAGTTGGAAAAGGACGCATCACCACGCGTCAAGACTCCGAAATCGTCGTCTTCGAAGAAAACGAAATCGTCTTCGCTGTCGCCGCCTCTGTCAATCGGGAAGGGAATCCGCTTGCGAGGCGTGCGAAGCAAGTCGCCCTCCGTGCGCAGCGCGTTCGACGCGGCGACACGAGCGCTCCTGTACCGTCGGTTGAGGCGATTGAGCAACAGCGTCGGCGTCACGCTCGAGGACATTCCCGAAGTTTCGCTCGATTCCCCGATACGAACGAGAAACAGACCGAAACACGACGGCGGGGACGACGATGACGACGATGACGATGACGACGACGCACGGGAAGCCGCCGCAGTGCGGGACTGGATGAACAAACCGTCGCGATCGGCAAAGTGGGACGACGACGACGAAAATGCCGCGAATGACGAACGAAACCGTTCCAAAAAGCGAGGCAAGGGCGACGCGACCGGTGTCAAGTCGTACTTGAAGTCGAAACGCGCCAAGCGCGAATACGACGAGTTTGACGAGGAATACGACCGCGGCAAGATTCCAAAGCACAAACGCAGGAAAATGCGAGATGCCGCGCCGCCTCTCCCCAAGAGAGGTTCCAGCAACCCATTCCAGCGTCGTCAATCCGCCAAACGTCGTTGATTCTCTCTCATTTCTTAGCTACAACCTGTGAGTATGATTTTTACAACGACGCGACGCCGACATCCCTATTAATTCGTCTCCATCTCGTCCACCCCCGCGCCCGCGTCGTCCTCGAGTCCCAACAGCGACGCCTCTCGTTCGCACATCGCGCGCATCTCGTCCAATTCGGCCACGTACTGCTTCACCGCTCCCTCCAACAGCGCCTGCGACCGTTTCCTCTCCGCCGGTCCTCTCGCCTCCGCCGCGAGGGCGAGCGTCCTCGCCACGACGTCGAACGCGCGCGTCGCCGCCGAGTCCTCGATCGTCGCCACCGTCGTCGTCGTCGTCGTCGTCGCGTTCGCGTCCGCGTCCGCGGGCGTCGTCGTCTCCGCCATCGTCCCGCCGCGCGCGTCGATCTCTAAAGTCACGTCACTCTTTCGCACGACTCGCACCCGCGCGCGACGCGCGACGCGCGACGCGCGCCGACCGTCGTCCGAGACGCGCGAGACACACGCGCTCTCGCGTCGCGTTCGATCGGTGATCGACGATCGACCGCGACGACGACGTCGAGGCGCGCGAACGGTTCGGAACGCGATTACCGCTACCGCGGTGGCCGAGTCGCGACGTTCGGTCGTCGCGCGCGATGACGGAGCGCGCGAGCGTCGCCGCGATCGCGATGACGACGACGCAGACGTACCGTCGAAGCGCGCCCGCGAGGACGCGTCGGGGACGCGCGCGTCGCGGGTGGGCGTGGGCGAGAGGGAAGCGGTCGAGGAGCGCGGCGACGACGCTCGCGGCGTTGGCGCTGTGGTTCGCGTTCGCGCGAGGCGGGCGCCGAACGCCGACCGAGGCGATGTCTGCGGACGTGCCGACGTTGTCTCGTCGTGACGACGACGCGCGTCGCGATGGCGTCGTGGAGACATCGGACGACGTCGGCGTCGGCGTCGTCGAGGACGAGGCGCCTCGTAAGATGCGACGAGACGACGTGCTTCGATGCGACGCGTTGACGAAGGAGTGGGTGGAGAGACAGCGACAAGCGCACGCGGCGCGAACGGGAGGGGGCGATGAGGCGGAAAAACGACGCGCGTTGGATTTTCTATATTTTTTACACGTGCCGAGAACGGCTGGAAGGAGCTTTCATTGGTGTTTTTTAAAGCCGGCGTTCGAGCAGAACGCGCTGTGTGGGAATCATTACATGGGGGTGAAGATGAATCCGAAAGATCCGAAGTGTCACTTTTTAGCCACGCACGACGATTATAGTCTCGTCGAGCGTTTCCGCGAGCAGCCGAGGGTGGTGACGATGTTGAGAAAGCCGTCCTCGCGAGCGCTCTCGTCGTACGAATTCAGCATAGAAGTGGCGGCGAGAAGTTTCGGGGTGGAGCCGAACGCGAAGCGCGTGAAAACTCGCGAGGTGTGGCCGTGGAACGTGCTCACGCGGCACATGGACGCGTTACTTCGAGATTATGACGGGATGATCAGGAAGGATAAGAGTCAAAAGGTGTCGATATCCAACGTGTACGAAAACAAATTGTACACGCCCTTTGAGGATTGGGCCGAAATGCAAATGGTGCACGACGACATTCATAACGGGCAATTTTTGCAAGTATTAGGCTTGACCAACAACACCGACGAGCGCGTCGAACCGAACGCAGAAGAATTGCGTAAGTGTGCCCTCTGGCGAGGCACCAAGGCGTCCAAAACGCTCATGGATTACGCGAAAGAAAGGCTGGAGAAAGAGATCGATGTCGTCGTGCTTCACGAGCGTCTGGATGAATCCATAGAATTAGCGGCGCACGACTTAAACTTACCGCTGGACGGTCAGGCTCATATCGTCAATCCGGCGAATATAGATAGGGATTTGCTGCAGAAGAGAATCAAAAGGCTCACGTCGTCGGAGCGCCGCGGCGACGTGTCAGAGGTTGTGGGATTCGTTTTTAGATTCAACAGATTGACGAGGAAAGATTTAAACGACAAAGCTTTCAGAGAACGGTACGTGTCCGTGCTCTCGGAAGGCGTAGCGATGAAGTGCGGGGTATCGCAGGATAAAGTTGAGGTGTGGCCGCTGGACATCGACGGCGACTGGGGCCGACAGTACGAAGGGTTTCACACGCTCACGGTCACGTACTCTGAAGAATCCAAAGACGATGACGCTTACGACGACATGGTCGTCAACGCGGATGCTCTGTTTGAGGTGCTCCAAAAAGGAACTGTGTTTGAGGTGGTCATCCAGCCCAACGTAAAGGCGGATGAAACGTACGGCGACTTTGAATTGAGCGCGTTTGGACGCGGATCCACCGACGGAAAAACGGTCATGAAGCTGTCCAAACCCGTGAATCGAACGCTTGGCGAACAATATAGAGTGTGCGAGGCGACACAGCTCCGCAAGTACGGCCGCTTGCGACAAAACGCTCTCAAGCACATTGAGGAACGCATCGACGGTTCCTACGAAACCTTCAGCTCGGAAGCGAGAAAACGCATTCCACGGCGAGTCATCGATCGCGTGGACGAGCTCAACTTTCTCGACTACGAGCTCTGGGCCTTCGCCAACAAACTATTCGACGAGCGCATGGCTCGTCTCAAAAACTCCCCCGACGGGTTTCCCTCGCTTCCCGAGCGTCTCGCGACGGACTAGCCCGCCGCTCCGCCGCAGACGTCGTCGCACCCATTAGCCTTGCAACGCACAACGCATAGCGCGCAGAAAACACCTCGACGACATCGCGCGCCGCGATCGACGACGTCCGCGCTCCCGCTCGCGCGTCGCCGACGCCGGTTCCGGCGGCGTCTCGGCCAAGCTCTGACTAGATACCGAATGTCCGATTTTCCCCACGACTTTACCTTTTCCGGGTATGGATAACGGCGAACCACATCGCGTCGCCACACGCGAGCGCCGCACAGGGCCCGCACGAGCGATCGACGAGCGCGTCGGCAACCTCTCCGCAGAGGTCTCCTCGCGCTTTCGTTTCGGTTCACACGCTCTCGACGCGCAAGCAGTCGTCGCGCGCGAATCTGGTCTGTTGTGTGGACGAGGACGCGCCGAATCGTTCGACGGTCGTCACCGCGCGCGTTCGGACGCTCGCGGCGTGAAAACGCGCGAGAAACATGTCGACACAAATGGTCGGCGTTACGGCGCCGTCGCGCGTCTCGATGCGAGGCGTGCGCGCGCAACGAGACGCGCGAGTGAATTCGACGAGGAGACGGGCGACGGGGACGCCGAAGACGCCGCGCTTGGCGACGCTCACGACGACGCGCGCCGTCTCGGCGACGAACGAACAGCGCGATTCGAATGAAATGGATCGTCTTCGCGCGGAATTGGGCGAGCTCGAGACGAAACTGCGCGTGATGTTGTCGCCGTCGGAGAACGGCGACGCGCCGAGAGCGGCGGACGTCCGCGCGCTGCGAGGCGAAATTTCCGCGTTGAAGAGCGAGATTCGCGCGCGCGAGGCGTTTGGAACGATCGATGCGAGCACGTCGTCGAAAGTGCCGAAGATGCAGGTGCAAAAGTTTGCGCCCGCCGAGGTGGACGCGGAGGAGGAGGAGATGTTACGAGAGATTGAAGAGTTGGAGCGGGAGAGAGACATGTTGCTGCAACTGCGCGCGCTCGAGGAGGAAAACGAACGGTTGAGAAAGGAAAAGGGAGATAAGGCGTCCAAGATGAAGAGCCGAGAGAGGCAGGCTGCGGCCGACGCCAAAGCCGCCGCTGAGGCGAAAGCCGCGGCCGACGCCAAGGCTGCCAAGGCTGCAGCCGAGGCCAAGGCTGTGGCCGAGGCGAAGGTTGCAGCCGACGCCAAAGCCGCCGCTGAGGCGAAAGCCGCGGCCGACGCCAAAGCCGCCGCTGAGGCGAAAGCCGCGGCCGACGCCAAAGCCGCCGCTGAGGCGAAAGCCGCGGCCGACGCCAAAGCCGCGTCTGCGGATAACCCAGCCACCTCAAAGCTCCTGAAGCGTTCCGTGTCTCTGCGAACCCCCGAGGAAAAAGCCGCGGTTTTGGAGGAACTCAAAGCCGAGGCTCGAGCGCGAGTGAGAGCCGAAGTCGAGGCGAAGTTGGCTGATTTGAGAGCTCGCAACATTCTGAGCGCAGACGTCAAGACGACGCCCGAGTTGATGCAGACCGTCATCAACGAGTCCAAACCGGGATCGACGCTCGTAGACATCGTCGAGGAAATAAAATCTGCGGATGAGGAGCGCACCGCGGCGGAGGTGCGCGCGCTCGCCGCGGAGGAGACGGAGGCGCGATTCATGGCTGCGCGACGGGAGGAGAGCGATTCGAACGAGCCTGTTGAAAACGTCGAGGCCGATGTCTACGATGTCACCGACGTCAATCTCGGCGACTCGAGCGCCGCCGAAGAAGAAGCGCGCGCAGAAGCTGTCGCCGCGGCGGAGGCTGAAGCCGAGGCGCAGCAGCGCGCAAAGGCAGAGGCTGAAGCCGCCGCGAAAGCCGCCGCCGAAGAAGAAGCGCGCGCAGAAGCTGTCGCCGCGGCGGATGCTGAAGCGAAGGCGCAGCAGCGCGCAAAGGCAGAGGCTGAAGCCGCTGCGAAAACCGCCGTCGAAGCCGCCGCAGCCGCCGAGCTCAAGGCGAAAGAGATGGCCGTCGCGGCTGCCGAAGCGAAGGTGAAAGCCGCCGCGGTGGCTGAGATCACCCTTGAAGCACAGGCGAACACTGTCGACGATGCCAAGGATGACGTCGACGTGGCCCTCGACGAGAGATTTCGCATGGAGCGAGAGTTGGCTGATGAAATCAGAGCCGCGTACAAGGAGGCGAGCGAACTCGCGGCGGCCATTCCGTTGGCTGGTAAGGATTGGGAGACCGCTCTGGGCGAAAGCTCGGCGCAGTTCGATGGAGTCACCAAGCACTTGGATGGTGTCTCTCCGAAGGATGATGGTTTGTGGACTTTGAATCCGGCGGAACCCATCCCGGGTATGCCGGTGACGGTGCGATACTGTCCCACGAATAGACCTCTACAGGGTAAAAGTGACATTTTCTTGCACTACGGTTCGAACAACTGGAACAACGCCGGAAAAGTTCAGATGCAAAGCGCCGCCGACGGATTCTTCGCCGCGACGATTGACGTCCCGGTCACGGCGACCGTGTTGGACGTCGTCTTTAGCGACGGCCAAGGTTCCTACGACAACGCCGACAAGGCTGATTTCCACGCGCCAGTTTGCAACGCATTGGAAAAGCTCGAAATATCCAGAATGAGCGTAGTTCTGGAACGCTTCGAGGAGCTCACCGGCGCGCGTCACGCCAAGGAAGAAGCCGACAAGTTGAAAAACGCAAAGCGCGCGGCGGCGAAGGCGGAAGCGAAGGCGAAGGCGCAAGAGGTGACGTTGAAGCAGCGCGAGCACGTGCTCTTCACGAACCCGACGAAACTTGAGGCGGGCAAGTCGATGAAACTGTACTATAATCCTCAGAACACCTGCCTCAACGGCTCGGAAAGAATCTTCGTCGTCGGGAGCTGGAATAGATGGTCGCACGAAGAGACGTTCAAACTCCCCATGTCGGAGGTACTCATCAACGGAGAAAAACGCATGGAAGTTGAACTGACCGTACCGACGGATGTGTACATCATGGATTTCGTCTTCAGCAACGGTTTACACGACGGCGCGCAGTACGACAACCGCAATAATATGGATTATCACATTCCCGTCGTCGGCGGTAAGGATGCCGCCGGCGCGCCGATTGAAGAGAAACCTCTCCACGTTATGAGCGTGAGCGTAGAGATGGCTCCCATCGCCAAGGTCGGGGGTCTCGCAGACGTCGTCACGTCTCTCGGTCTCGCCGTGCAGGCTGAGGGACACAAGGTTGAGGTGGTACTTCCCAAGTTTGACGTCATCAAGTACGATCTCATCGAAGATTTCAAAGAGGAGGAGGGATTCCATTGGGGTGGATGCTACAACCACGTCTTCAGCGGCACCGTGGAGGGAGTCAAGACGTTCTTCATCGATCCCGAAAACGGCATGTTCAACGTGGGTATGATTTACGGCACCGATTATCTGCCCATTCCGATGACGGATTCCGAAAGATTTGGATTCTTCAGTCGCGCGGCTTTGGAGTGGATGTTGCAAAGCGGACGCCAACCGGACATCATTCACTGCCACGATTGGCAGACGGCTCCGGTCGCGAAGGCGTACTGGGAGGATTATCATAACTACGGTATGTCCAATCCCAGAATCGTCTTTACCATCCACAACCTCGATTTTGGTCAAGGTTTGATTCGCGAGGCGATGGATTACTCGCAAATTGGTACAACGGTGTCGAAAACGTACGCGCAGGAGATTTCCGGCCACGATTCCATCTCTCACCAGCTCTCAAAGTTCTACGGTGTGGTTAACGGAATCGATCCCGACATCTGGGATCCGCTCGACGACAAATGCTTGCCGATCTCGTTTGACGCGAGCAACGTCGTCGAAGGCAAGGCGGCGTGCCGTGCGGCGCTCTGCGCTCGAAGCAACATCCCAAACCGACCCGATGTTCCGATCATCGGCGTGGTCACGCGCTTGACGCACCAGAAAGGTATTCATCTCATCAAACACGGCATTTATAAAGCTCTCGAGCGAGGATGTCAAGTCGTTCTCCTCGGAAGCGCGCCGGATCCAAACGTACAGCGCGAATTCGAAGACATGGCAAACGCGTTAAAGCAAAACCATTTCAACGACGCTGCCTTGCACCTGTACTTTGACGAACCGTTGTCACATCTCATCTATGCTGGTTCTGACATGCTGCTCGTTCCCTCCATGTTTGAGCCGTGTGGTTTGTCTCAACTCATCGCCATGCGGTACGGCTCGGTGCCCATCGTGCGACGAACCGGCGGTCTGGCGGACACGGTGTACGACTACGATCACGACCACGCCAAGGCTGAGTGGGAGGGCATGTCACCGAACGGATTCCAGTTCGACGGCACCCAGGCGCACGACATCGAATACGCGCTGAACCGTGGTATCGATTTGTTTTACAACGACAGAGAGGCGTTTAGCGCCTTGCAAGCAAATTGCATGGCGTGCGACTTTTCGTGGAACAGACCGGCGTTGGATTACATCGAGCTGTACCACGCCGCACGAAAGTGAGTTTCGTCGAGATGCACGAGTTTTTGTCGATTTCACGCGAAATCGCTATGTACCTACCTAGCGCTAGCGCTATTCTTCTAAAAATGAATGTGTTGTAGTGAAGACGTCGCATCCCATCACGAGGCGCCCATCCCCGCGCCGCGTTTCAATTCACATCCAAACTTTGATCCCTCGCACACGTCGCACGCCGACGCGCCCTCGTAGACGTGCGCCATGCAGTGCCGCACGCGTGAATCGATCACTTCCGACATGAGCGGATGTAACCCGATGGGCGCCGATATTAAATATTTCACCCCTGGGTGCGCCGCCGCCGCCTCGTCCACGAGCGCGGGAATATCCTCCTGCCAATGCCTCCCCGGCGATAAGAAAAACGGCGCGACAACGACCAACGTTGCACCTCGCTCCACGCATCTCCCGAACGCCTCGGCGATCGTGGGCGGGGCTAATTCCATGTGCGCCGCCTCGACGACGGCGCGTCCCGTCGCCGCCGCGTACAGCTCCGCGAACCGTTCGAGCTGTTCGTTCGACGCCGCGCGTCTCGAGCCGTGATCGACGACGACGACGCCCACGACGTCTCCCGTCGACGCGTCATCGTCTGTCGTCGCGGCGCGCGTCGTCGTCGGCGTTGTCGTCGTCGAGCGCGCGAAGAATCGACGGGCGAGAAGATGACGTCGAGACGCTCGACGCGCGCGGGATGTCGACGTCGACGTCGACGTCGGCGCGGCGGCGAGCCGGACGTGCGTCGTCATCGTTTGAACGCGCGCGCGAGAGGGGGACTGACGCGCGACGATATGCGGGGACGTCGTTCTTTCCGTCCGACTCTTCTTTTTCTCGCGACGCTTACGCTTTACGACACGTCTTTACAATACGTCTACGATCGAACGCATCCATCCACTGATGACGCGAACGATTTATAATAATTACTCGCGTTTTCGCGTTTAAATAATTGACGCACGCAGCAAGAGGGACGACGCCGATTGCTTCGACGTCGTCACGGCGGTACGGCGTCCTCGACGGCGTCTCCGTCTCGAAAATGTTCCGGCATGAGCGCCTCAAACTCGTGCACGGTACCTATGATGTGATCGGCGTGTTCGCACACGATGAGTTCCCCACCATCCCTGGCGTGCGTGCCGACCAAAACGTTGGTCCATCCCACCGCGCGCGCCGTCTTCATGTTGCTCACGCTGTCGTCCAAAAACAAACACGCCGCCGGATCCTCCACGCCCGCGATTCGCATCGCCGCCTCGTACGCCTTGGGCGAGTGTTTCGTCTCAAATCCCACCGCTCGCACATCGATGATCCCCTCGAACAAATCATCGATCCCCAACGCCGCGAGACACCGTCTCGCGTGCGCCGCCGCGCTCGCCGTGAAGACCCACTTCGGCGTCTCGATCCTCTCCAACATTCCTCGCAGCGCCTCGTCTCGCTCAATCTCCAGCGGCACGTCGTGCGCGCGAATCAAGAAATCATCCACGCTCGCGTCGTCGCGCAGTATCTTCTCCTCCATCAATCCTCGCAGACAGGTGCCGTACTTTTTGTACAGGGCGTACGCCGCGCCCTCGTCGAGTCCCAACTCGCGCGTCGTGATGGATTCAATCTTCGCCGTCAGCGCGTTCGCCGTGCGCCAGTCGTTCTTGTACAGACAATCGTCGCAGTCGAAGAAGATGACGCTGTGCCTGGCGCGCGCGCGCGAGGCGCGGTGCGAGGCTGGCGCGAGGGCGTGGCGCGCGTCGGCGCGGTCGGGGACATCGTGTGGGAACGTCGGGGCGTCGACGCGCGCGGCGGACGTGGAGGTCTCGCGACAGGCGTCGGCGCGACGCGGACGCGTCGAGGACGGTGCGGTACCCGTGGACGACGGACTCGTGACGGTGGCCATGCGTCGAGGTGTCCGGGGCGAGGGTGCGGAGAGGAGGGCATAAAAGAGGCGACGAAGGAATAAATGATGAATAAAATTAATAAACGGGATGGACGGATGGATGCGTCGAATCAACGAACGCGAGACGCACCGATGGGACGCATCATTCGAGTGTCAAACATTTGTACCATGGGTGCGATGTCGTTGACGGCGGTGCGCCACTCGGTCGCCTCTCGCGCGGCGACGCGCGTCTCGATGTGCGCCTGCGCGCTGTCGTATCGCCACAATTCCACGAATTGATTCAGTTTCCCGACGTCGCTGAATCCCATCCACACCAATTCCGCTTTTTTCTCTCGATCGGTGGCTAATTTCGACGGTAAACCTCTCGCGATGAGCTCTTGTAACTTGGGAATTGGATTGTATCCCAACTCGAGTTGATACCTTCGCCACTCAAACACGCCGTCGCCTCGCGGCGTCGTCGTCGTCGACTCAGCCTCCGCTCGACGCACGAAATCGTTCACGGGTAATCCAGCGGCTTCGGTCGCGATTCTCGCCTCTAAGAAAATATCCGTCGTCTCGCTCGTCGTCATCGCGCGCGTCGCCTCGTCTCTCGCGCGCCACGCCGCGTCCTCTCGCGCCGCGCGCATCGCTCGGTCACGCGCGTCGTAATCGTCGTATCTCGACACTTCCGTCACCGCGTTGGCGTTCCCGCCGATGTCATCGACGAAGGCGGCGAGAAATCCAGGGTTCAGACGCGTCGTCTCCGCCTTGGCGCGCGTCGTGACGTCGATGTAATCATCGAGACGCGACGGTTGAATGATGCGCGTTCGAATCTCGTATACGCCCGGAACGTCGAGGTTGGGGCGTTGGGACGCGGACGCGGTGCGAGACGCGAATGTTCTCGCGAGCGCGCGCGCGCGAGAGGCGGCGGTGGCGGACATGGCGATGGTGTGGGCGCCGAGAAGTGTCGAGAAAAAAGCGCGAGGCGGCGTCCTTCACCCTTTGCGCTCGCGCGTCATTCAGAGGCGTTCAGTGACGGTGGATTGGCTATAAACTGTACGCTTAGACTACAAGGTTTTTTTCTTTTGAGGTTTTTGTCGGGTTTTTTGGGTTTTTTTGGTGAACCGCGTCGGTGTCGATTGAACAGACCCGTCGAAGGGGCGGGTGCCCAAATCGTCCCGAGACGCGCTTCGGGTCAACTTTTTTCTAGTACACGCGCGCACGAATGCGCGCCGTGTGCGCTCACGAGTGAGCATGTGCACACGTCTTGATTGTTTTTTATTTCGGTGTCGTCGCTCTCTCTTCGAAGGGCTAGTTGGGCCACATCGCGGGTTCCTCGACGGGCGAAGGGGTAGCGGGATTCGACTCCTTCGCCGTAGCGGCGCGCTGTTTCGCACGCTTTGCCTCGATTTCAGCCCTGTACGCCTTCTTTTTCTCCAAAATTTCTTCATCGCGTTGTCTCTTACGCGTCAATTCCTCTTTTTTCCTCGCTTCGCGTTCCTCCATCAACCGTTGGATACGTTGCTCCTTGGCTTCCTTTTCGCGTTGACGCTTTCGTTCGCGCTCCTCTTGCGCCTGCGCGCGCAACGGATCGGCGCTTTGTGAAGCTCCGAGCTGCGCCGCCTCGGCGACGTCGATGACCATAGTCTTCGAGCCACCACGCGCCACGGCGGCTCCACCCAAGCCGCTCGCGTGCGCCCGCGCGCTCATGCTTCCCGCGCGTCCCGTGTCGCGCAAAAACGAGGCGCCGGCGCTCGTCGGTTTCCGAGACGGGGCAAAAATGGATGACGTTCCGATCGTCTGCGTTCGACTCGCCGTCGCGGCGTCTGTTTTCGAAAACACACCTCGAGCGGCTGGCTTTTTCTTCGGCGTTCGTCGCTCTCTGAGCGTGAAGTGTTCGCTCGTCGTCACCGGCGGCGGTTGACTCGCCGGCGTGAGATACGCGTCCGCACGAGGCGGTTTCACCCGCACCCCGTCCACGCTCGCGATCTTCTCTCGAATCGACCGCACCGCATCCTTCACCTGCGTGAGAAACGGTGAATCACGCGCGCGTCCGTCAGTTATTCGCTCGTCCTTCGCGTCCGTCGCCTCCGCCGAGAAGTTAGGGTTGGCAGGGCACCCTCGCGACGCGAGCGCGCGTGCACCCCTCCCGGCGTCGCTCGAGCGCGTCGCGCACGCACGCACCGTCGGAACGTTGGCCAATAGTCGTTCGCACGAAAATCTCCCCCCGTCCTCGTCCATCACGCGCGCCGTCGCGCGCGCCCACTCGTCCGAGTCTTCCCGCGCGATCGCCGCGAGCGCCTCGGCGTGCGTCTTCTTGGACGCCAAAAGCGCCGCGTACAGCGCCCCGCGACGCGCGAACGGCGTCATGATGGAGAACCTTTGTTTCAAAGCGTTCACAACCTCCTCGTCCAGCGCCGTCGCGCATCGATGGCTCGGCCACGGCTCGGCGAGCGCGCGCTCGAGATCCCGCGCGCGGCTCGCCATTTCGAACGAATGAACGAACGCGGACGATTCCTCGCGTCGCGGGCGCGGCGCTCGGGCGTCGACCTCACTCGAAGGCGCGTTCGAACGACGAGAAAACTTCTCGACGGAACCACCTCCTCGCGGGCGTCGTGACTTCTCGCGCGAGACGAGAAGTGCCGAGGGCGTTCTCGGGTTCCGCGAGGAGGCGCGCGAGGCGAGGGGCGCGCAAAAATCGCAAAGTCTCATAGAGTAGACGAAAAAAGAGCATCAAATGTACACGCGTCCGTCACACGTCGACGCGAACACCCGCCGGATGGCGCGCGACGAATCGGTGCGCGAGCCGCTCCTCAAGCGCACAGGCGCGATGGATAGCGATGGGAAGAACGTGCGAACGAGTCTCAAGCTCATGAATAATCCAAAGTTTCGGGCGTTGCTCGTGCAGAGCGTGCGTGATTCGTTCTCTCCCGATGCGATGCGATTTAGTGTTGAGGGCGCGTTCGCGCGACGCGAGCGCGCTCGGGGGGCCGTCGATGCGTGATTCGGACGGACGAGACGATGGATGCGCGACGTGGCGATGCGTGTGCGTCGCGGATGTGCGAGTGGAATGACTGACGAGACATTTTATTTGCGTTCGCAGTTGTTGTCTCTGACGGCGTTTACTTTCATGGCGAGACAGACAGAGGGATTGGCAGGGCCTGAACTGTCCACGCTGAACGATTGCGGAGACGAAGGATGCGGATTCTCGCGTTTTTATCAGTTTAAGGGCATCGTCGGCTTGTACGGAGGGTTTTGGGGTTTTACAGTCGTTCTGATCATGTTGTACTTGATTCGCAAGTTGCCGCCGCCGGCGACGGAGTTGGCGATGTATTCGTTGTTCACGCTCGTGATGTTCGTTTTTGTCATCATGTCCATAGTCGAGTGTACGGCGGTTGTGTTAGATTCGAGTCATCACGTGTGCAAGAACGCAGAGTTCGCGCAAGCATCCTTGGCGTTCGCGAGCGCGGTGATTGCGCTCAACGCGTTCACGTGCGTCTTCACTTGGAAGCAGTGGCGCGAGGCAAAGTTTGTCGGTTTACCAAATACTCTCGCGAAAAGGCAGTCGGTCGCGGATGACGAAGAACAATAGCTCTCTAGTAGTTGGAAGATTTGTAAACGATGTGGTTTTAAAAGAATGGTTTCTCGTGTTAAAAAAATTGCGTGCGGGCACCTACATCTTCGCATCAGCTTCTTGGGCTCGAGATTCGACCCACTTGTCGATCCACTCTTGAGCTTCAGACTCGAGCGTCTTCGATTCGGTGGCTTCGGCAGCGGGAGCCTCGGCGGTGGGGGTCGCGGCGGACGACGCCATGGAGGCGCGCCAGGCGTCGATCCACTGTTGAGCCTCCTCGGCGCGAGCGTCGCTCGCCGGCGAAGCGGCAGCCGCGACGGTTTCCGGCTTCTTCTCGACGGTTTCCGGCTTCTTCTCGACGGATTCCGGCTTCTTCTCGACCGGAGCCGGAGTCGGAGCCTTCTTCTCGACCGGAGCGGCAGCCTTGACGGGTTGCAGCTTTTCAGCCTGCACCGCCTTCTTCATTTTGCCAGCCTTGGCCTTGGCCTTGGCCGCTTGCTCCTCTTCATCTATCGACTTCAAAATGTCAGCTTCGCTCAAGATCGGCTCGCTCAACGGAGCGGCTTGAACGAGAAACTCCTTGCGTTCCGGCATCGCAGCCTTGGCGGACTTCTTGATGTCGTCGAAAGCCTTCGTCGCGTCGCCGAGAGATCCGATCGAACCGAAAGAGGCGAAGAGAGACTTCTTCTCAGTCGACGCTGGTTCCTTCTTGGCCGGCGCAGGCGCCGCCTTCTTGGCGACGACCGGCTTCGGGGCCTTGGCAGGCTTGGCGGGCTTGGATGTGACGGCCTTCTTGGCGCCGCCCAAGGAGAAGGATCTCTTCGCCTTGGGTGCCTTCTCGACCGGTTCCGGGGCCGACGCCTTCTTGGCACCGCCGAAGGAGAAGGACATTGTCGCCTTCACCTGCTTCGGTTCTTCGACCTCGACTTCCTTCTTCGCGCCGAAAGAGAAGAGAGGCTTCTTCACCGGTTCCGGCGTCGGTTCCGGCGCTTCGGCCTTCTTGGCGCCGAAGGAGAAGAGCGGCTTCTTCACCGGCTCCGGCTCCGGCTCCGGAGCCTTCTTGGCGCCGAAGGAGAAGGATCTCTTCGCCTTGGGTTCCGGCGTCGGTTCCGGCGCTTCGGCCTTCTTGGCGCCGAACGAGAAGAGCGGCTTCTTCACCGGCTCCGGCTCCGGCTCCGGAGCTTTCTTTTGGATGGAGAATCGCGGCTTGCTCTTCTTGACCGGGGCGGAGGCTTCAACCTCGACATCCTTCTTGGCGCCGAACGAGAAGAGAGACTTCTTCACCGGTTCGGGCTCCGGCTCCGGGGCCTTCTTTTGGATGGAGAATCGCGGCTTGCTCTTCTTAGTCGTCGCCGGCGCCGCGGCTTCGACTTGCTTCTTGGCGCCGAACGAGAAGAGAGACTTCTTCACCGGTTCGGGTTCGGGCTCCGGTTCCGGCGCCTTCTTGGCGCCAAAGGAGAAAGATCTCTTCGCCTTCGGCGGCGGCGGCGGCGGGGCCGCAGCCTTCTTCGCGAATCTGGCCTTGGACTTCTTCGGCTTGATTTCCTCTTCCTCCTCTTCCAGTTCAAAGTCCTTGGGCAAGGCGTTCAAGCCGAAGGCAACCACCGCCGAGGCGGACGCCGCGCCGATAAACGTCGAGCCAAAGTCTGCCTCATCGGACCCACCGTTTTTCGCGCGGCGAGCAGCCTTCTGCGCCTCTTGTTGCGCCGCTTGCTCCGCCTTCAACTGCGCCCGCGCCTCGGCCGCAGCTTTCTTCGCCGCCGCGCGTTCCTCCTTTTGCTTGGCCACGCGTTCCGTCGCCTCGCGCATGGATTCCTCCGTCGGCTTGTATGCCACTCGCATCTTCGTCGGTTCCTTCTTCGCCTTGGGCATAACCACTTGCGCGTTCTTAGTCGTCTTCGGTCTCTCCGTACCGATCGCTCTCGCCGCTTCACGATCCTCCAACGCCTGCCGCGCGTCCACTTCGCCCGAGAGCGTCGCCACCGCCGTCCCCTCCGCCGACATTGAATTCAAATAATCCGCGTACGCATCCGCGCTCGCCCCATCCACGCACGCCGCGTGCATCGTCGTCGCCACCACCACCGCCGCCACCGCGCGTTCAACCACCGCTTTCGCGCTCACATCCTCATCTTCGGCGCCGCCGCGTCTCGCCGCCGCGCGCGCGCCCGCGCGTCTCGCCCCGCCTCGCTGCGTCGCGTCACCGATCACGTACATCGTCAGTCTTCGCCCGCGCGCGTCACGACGCTCCATCTCGCGTTCGTCGTCCCACGTCTCCCGCGCCCGGCGAACGCGCGTCCTCGCCGCCGTCTCCGTCTCTGTCCCCGTCGCCGAGGGTGGGGACGGCTTTATCCACTCGGACACACCCTCATCGTGCGCATTCTCGCGCTCGCACTCGCGGTCGCACTCGCGCTCGCTGTCGCACCGTTCGCGAGATCACCGCGCGAGTCGTCGCCGCCGTCGTCGTCGCCGTCGCGCGCATCGAACTCGTCGTCGACATCGAACTCGTCGTCGTCGTCGTGTGCGGGCCTTTCGCGCGCGGACGGCGGACGCGCGTCTGGGGCGCGTGCGTAAACCCTAGAATCAACGCACACGGTCCATCATGGGTGTATGAAGACCCACACTACGCGATACGAAACGCGACGAGACGTGGCGTACGGAGGGTGTACACAACGACACAATGATAGACATTCGAGACGGGATACAGCGACTAGTAAACACGATGCGTACGGATAAAAACATACACTCCATGTTCGGACGTGTGGTGCCACGCCGTCATCCGCCAGCCGTTCGACCGGTGCGGGACGTTCGCGCGCGAGACCGTCTCTCGCCGTGGCGCCCGGCGGCGCGCGAGCGGACGGCGAGAGGAATCGCATGGCGCCGTCCTCGCGACCGCGCCACGCGCGCCATGAATCCGGCGGCGCGTGGTTGGCGGATTCGTTGGACCGACTCGGGCTCCGGCCCGAGGAGGCGCGCGCGTTTTCGGAGAGCGTCGAAAACGGTGACGTCGCGACGACGACCGCGACGATGGAGACGGAGGGGGAGGAGTGTCCGGAAACGCAACAGGCGAAGGTGTTGTTGGCGTATTTCGAGACGCTCGAGCGATTCGACGCGTGGGTGGCGGTGAGTAATCTGTGGGAACGGCGAGAACACGCTGGGGTGAGCGATTATCTGTGCGCGCGATTGTATCGAGAGGCGAGCGATGAGAGCGTGGAGAGGTACCTGAGTCAGATCGTGACGATGTGGATGCAACGTTTGGAGGGTGGGGAGATTCAGGACGCGAGAGGGAGGGAGAGTTTTGAGCGGATGATGGTGATGTCGAGTCGGCGATCGCTGCGACTGGCGACGAAAATATGTTGGCTGTTGGCGGCGGCGGCGGGGGATAGTGGTGATCCGAAGGCTGTGTTGGCGTTTAAGGAGACGTGTGAGCGAGAGGCTGTGTCGAACGGGACGTGGCCGGCGCCGTTTGAGGAGAAAATGACCAAGGTGTCGTCCAGAGGGGAGTTGACGACGTCGGCGGCGGAGAGCGCGGCGATGTCGACGGCGGAGCTCAACGGTAGAACGGGCGCGTCGCCGTCGACGTCATCGCGCGCGGGGATTCCCGCGGGCGAACCGGTGACGCCGCCGAGACGAATCTTCGGCATGGCCAAGTCCCCGCCGAGGTCTCGGCCGTCGCAGGACGAGGGCAAGGTTGGGTCGACGTCGCCGGGTGGATTTTTCTCAAACATTTCCCGAGCGTTATCCTTCGGAAGCCGGTCGTCGCCCTCGGCGTCGAAGCGCGATAAGCACAAAGGCGGCGACGTCGGATCCAATCAACACGCGAGCAAAAAATCCAAGGAAAAGTCACCGATGAAGACGAAGGAAACGCCTCGAAGTCCCGGCGGTTTGTCGGCGCTCTTCAACGTGTGCGGCGCGCGCGGGCTCCCTGGAGAGGACGGCGCCAAGGCTCTTTCATTGCGAAAAAAGACGTTCGAGGAGACGATGCAACTCACCGATGATCTCTGCAATCTCTCCGTGTACCTCTCGACCCTTCCGCACGAGAAGCGTCAAAACGTTTTGCGACAACAACTGTCTCAGATGAACAAGCGGTTTCGTCACACGGACAAGGGCACGGGCATTCTCTTCCCCATGGGTCACGGCATGATGGAGCGCGTGATCAGGATTCCGATCACCGAGGCGGTGTTGTTGAACAGTCGAGAGAAGGCGCCGTATCTCGTCTGCCTGGAGGTGGTGAATTCCAATCCGACGCAATTCGAGATGCACAACGCGAGGTCGGCGGCGGAGTCGCCCGGCGAGGCGGCGGTTGACGACTTTTACCCCGTCGGCGATGATTTCCTCGTAAATTCGAGCGAACGCATTCGAAGATCTTTAGACAGTCCAAACTGGCGCGCACCATACGTGTCCAGTGACTCCAAGGAGTCATTTAGTACGGAGGAATCGGTGGATTCTCCTCTGAGCATCCATTTGTTGGCGGATGAACGCCGGCGTCAAGTCATCATGAACGTCGTCTCCAGAGACGGAGACGCCGGCGTCGACTCACCGCATCGCCGCAAGCCCTCCGACGTGGCCCTAGTCGAGATGGCGGCCAAGGTGAACCGCATGAGCTGGGATCCTCAACAAGACGAGCTCGACATGCCCGAGGCGAGCGGCGTCGAGGCGGCGCTCACGTCGTCTCCTCACAAGCGCAGCGCTGGCGGACTGGGCGAGCTCTGGACGGAGAAGCGCGAGCGCATTCGCCGTTCGTCCCCGTACGGTGATCTTCAGGGTTGGGATCTGAAGCCTCTCATCATCAAGGCTGGCGACAACTGCAGACAGGAGCTCTTGGCGCTGCAACTCGTGCGAACCTTTGCGGAGATTTACCGCACGGCGGGCGTGCGATGCTGGATTCGAGACTTTGACATCTTGACGACGAACACGAACGCGGCGTTGATCGAGGCCGTGACGGACGCGCCGAGCGTGCACGCGCTCAAATCCAGATCCCCTCGCGGCACGACGATCCGCTCGCACTTTGAACGTAAATTCGGCGTCGGCACGCCCGAGTTTCGCAAGGCGCAAAACAACTTCGTCGAGTCTCTCGCCGGATACTCCATCATGACGTACATCCTCCAGGTCAAAGATCGTCACAACGGTAACATCTTACTCCACGACAACGGTCACTTGATTCACATAGACTTTGGTTTCATGCTCTCCACCTCTCCCGGGGGCATAAACTTTGAATCTAGTCCGTTCAAGCTCACCAAGGAGTACTTGGAGGTGATGGACACCGACGTCGAAGGGACTCGCTCGGACGCCTTCGACGCGTACAAAGCCCTGTGCATCCAAGGCTACCTCGCCGTCCGCGAACACGCCGAACGCATCGTACTCCTCGTACAAATGATGGGCGCCAGCGGATGTCCCTGCTTCAACGCTGGTCCCAAGGTTATCAAAAACCTTCGCCGTCGCTTCAATCTCCACCTCGGCGAGGAGCAGTGCGTCGAAGCCGTCTTGGGGATGATTTCAGATTCCATCGACGCGTGGAGCACGCGCCAGTACGACTTTTACCAACGAATTCTCAACGGAATTCTCTAATCCACATTCCATTCTTCTTCTAGGTCTCTCCATTGCAACGACAGATATCGTTCCTCTTTCGCGACAAAACCGTCCCGTCCCCGTCCTGAGAAAAGATGATTGCATTCGTGATCCGTACACGGCGACGCATCATGGTCCAACTCGCGCTCCTCGCCGCGCCCATCGGTGCCGCCACCGCCGTCGTCGTCACGAAAGCCGTCTTCGGCGTCCGCGCGCAACCCTCCGAAACGCGTCGAGGCGTCGTCGACGACGATGAGGTGTCATTCGCGTGCGAACGCGTGTGCGCGTCCGATCGATTGATGGCGCGACTCGGTGGTTTGGGGAAGGCGGAGATGGCGCACACGTGCGTGACGGTGTGTGGGATGAGTGGGACGGACGCGTGCGTGGACGCGTGCGCGAGGGTGGCGTGCACGGGGCAACACGGGGTGCCGGGATGGAATGAAAAGTGTGTCAAGAGGTGCGCGAGCGAGTGCGCGCGAGGCAGAACGGCGACGCCGTGAGTAAATCTAATTAGAGACATCTGTTGTAGTGTGTACCGCTCGTCTACGCGTGATTATTCGTCATCATCTACATCATAGTCGTGGCGTCGTCGAGCATCTGTGAAGGCGCGTCGCCGTCGTAAAAATCGTCGGGTCCGCACGCGCGAAGACGCAACATGTCGCGCTCGACGTCCATGACGTCGCCGACGAGCACGAGCGAATGGAGCGGTCCGCCCATGTCCACGCGACGCATCTCTCCGAGCGTGCACGAGCGAATCTTTTCATCATCCTGACCGACGCGAGCGACGGCGACGCACGTCGTGCGCTCGTCGTACGCGCCCTCGCCTCTCTCCGCCTCCACCTCTAAGAGTTGCGTCGCCGCCGTCGCCGCCGTCATGAACCTCGGCGGTTCGTACTCCTCTCTCCCCGTGCACAGCGCGCGAACCGTCGGTTCTTTCACTCGAATGTCCAATAAACACAGCGTGTGCGCGCCGCACGCGCGATTCGCCTTGATTTTGTCGTAAAAACTATCCGGACGCCACGTCGGCGTAAAGAAACAAATGGACACCGCCACGCCGAAATTGTACAGCGACAGCCCCGTCCCCGCCACCGCGTTCATGATGCTCGCGTTATACACCGGTCGCACCTCGATCCCTCGCTCCACCGCGCGTAAGACTAAATCAGAGTGCGTCGTCGCCGCGAACGCGTCACCGACGACGCAAAACGCGACATCCGTCGTCGTCGCCTCGTCGAGCACCGCGTCGACGCCCTGCTCGACGAAGCGTCTGTCGCACACGACCACGGGCTTTTCGTACAATCGCTCCAGCGCCTCCACGTCCACGCCGAGGACGGAGGTGTACGCCTCGAGGTACACCTTGGCGCACGCGCGGACGACGTCGAGACCGCGGAGCGTGACGTCGCGCTCGTTGCCCAGACCGAGTCCGACGAGGTAGAGCATCGGTGGTTTTTGAGCTCGGCGGCGGCGGTGGACGACCGCGGGGCGCTCGAGCGGTGCGCGAGGGACACGCGCGAGAAAAGTGCGAGGAGAAACGCGACGGCGTCGGTTCGCGGCGACGAGGCGCGCGTCGGCGCGAGGCGCGCGAGGGTGTGTCGCGTCGCGTCGCGTCGCGTCCCGGGTCGCTCTTTTTGTCGCAGTTGCGGCAGAGCGCGTCGCGACGGTGCGAATGACGACGACGACGTCGACGACGCGCGCGGTGCGCGCCGCGTCGTCGCGCGCGGTGGCGACGACGGGACGACGCGGGCGCGGGCGTCGCGCGACGCGCTCGGTCGAGACGCGCGCGCGCGATGACGATGGGAAGGCGGATTGGGAATACGATCTCTTCCCGGGCGATGCGCGCGCGGCGCGTCGACGATCGTCCGTGGAGACGTCGTCGTCGTCGTCATCGTCGTCTTCCGTGTCGTGCGCGCGCGCGTCGACGTGGACGCGACGAGGCGCGCTCGCGTCGACGGTGGCGTTGACGACGGCGTGGGGACGCGCGGCGGACGCAGACGGGGACGCAGACGCGCCGCCGCCGAATTACGCGCTTCCTGGACCGTATCGCGTGCGCGTGTTGCCGCAATTGGAACACACGTGCGCCATGTGTTTTCCAGCGTGCACCGGATTGAGTTGTCTGAGCAGGATCAAGGTGTACGTGCCGAGGGTGGAGGTGTTGCCGGACGCGTTGTTTCCGCTCGGGCGCGCGGCGTCGTCGACCTTCTCGGCGCTGACGTCCAACTCGGCGAACGAGGATGACAGAGGGGGCGCGCCGTATCCGGTGGCGATCATCACGCCCGGATTTTTAATCGACGGCGACGCGTACGCGTCGATCGCGCGAAGATTGTGTTCGTGGGGGTACGTCGTGGTGACGTACACCAAGACGGAATCCGTCGCCGGGGGCACGCTCGACGACGAGGTGAGCGCGGCTATTTTAGACGATTTGATCTCTTGGGTCGGTTCGGACGTGTTGATATCCCCGTACGCGGACGCGAGCTCGGTGTATTTGCTGGGGCACAGTCGAGGAGGAAAGATTTCCATGCTTCAGGCGACGCGAGACGACCGCGTCAAGGCGGTGTGTCTGCTCGATCCCGTGGATAACACGGTGTACGCGCCTCTCGGCGTCGGGTACCCGAGCGCATTGGCGGCGATGAAAGTAAATCCATCGGCGATACCGCCCGTGGCCATCGTCGGCGGCGTGAACGGCGGCGAGTGCGCGCCCCCCGAGTCCAACTACGCCGAGTTCTTCGCCGCCTCGCCAAGCGGCGCCGTGTCTCAAGACCATCCACCCTGGGGCGTCTCCTGCGGCGCCGGTCACTTCGATTTCATCGACGAGGCCACGTTCGTGCAAAAAGTCATCTGTCCCGACGGCACGATCGACGCGTCCGCCACTCGAGATCTCAGCGCCGCAGTCGCCGTGGCGCACGGCGAGCGCGTCTTCCGTCCCCAGGGCATCGCCGATTCCATCCTCCTCGATCGAACCCTCGCGTCTCTTCGCAGTCAGTGGACGGACAGAGACACCGATTTCTCCTCGGTGCGGCTCTTGTAGCACGCACCCGTAGCGCGCCGCGACATTTCAGCTTATTATACCAAACCGCCCGCTCGACCAAAAGTCTCCTCACACCCATGCCCGACGACGTGCACGACGCGCACTACCGACTCGCCGTCGCGCTCGCGCTCACGGCCATCGCACTTCGCGCGCGCGAAGAGCTCGGTGTCGTCCGCGCGTCGTGGACCGTACAATCGCGCGCCTCGGCCGCGCTCGCGCAGGAATTGAAATCAATCCGCGCGAGTGCCAACACGCGCCTCGTCGCCATCGTCGGCGCGCTGTGCGCCGTGTGCGCGGTGACGAAACCGTCTGAAAAAAGTTTCGACGCGTTCAGCGAGTCTCTCGAGCGTGCCTTGTCTCTCGAGCGTGCCTTGTCGACGACGACGACGGGCGAGGAGGATGCGTCCCGCCCCGTCGGGACGGTTTCTCTTCTGTGGGGACGCGCTGCGCGACTGTACAGAGCGTACGCGCGCGCGGTGGTCGGTGGCTACCGAAACGATCGATCGACGTCGGCGTCGTTCGTTCGCGCGGCGGCGCGCGCGATGGGGGCTCGAAAAAAGGTGACGTTTGCGGATTACGTGGTGGCGCGCACGGCGAAGGTGAACGACGCGCACGCGTACGTCGGCGTCGCGGGGTACTGGTGGGGCCCGTTTCCGTCGTTTAGTCGAGCGAAGCGCGCGGGAGAGGATTTCGTGGACGCGTACGGAGGCGTCATCGCGGAGGTGGCGGCGCGAGCGACGGAGGATTCGAGGTGACGTCGTTCGTTCATTCGTTCGTTCGTCGCGAGTAGCGTAGCGTTTGTCTTTTAGATGTACTGTATCATTCATCAATCGATGTGTTTCGCCTCGTTCTTCAAGTTGTACGCGGCGTACGCGCCTCCCGGGGCGCGACCAGTGGCGCCGAACATCGGTAATCCCGGGAGAATAAAGGCGGCGAACGCGCTCGCGATGTCTCCGAGCCAGTCTTGCTCGTCGCCGCGTCGGCGTCGTCCCGCCGTCGCCGCGGACGTCGCGGCGGCGTCTTCCGCGAGAATATATCTAAACTCCTCCATAAACGACGCCAACACGCGACTCTCACCGGGAATCTCCATTTGCGCCGCGCTCGACGCGCGTTCGCACGACCGAGACACGAGAACTCTCGTCCCCGCGTCGTCCTCGGCGACGTGGATGCGCAAAGCCCCCGCCTCGCGCAACCCCGAGTTCGCGCTGTACCGCATGAACGCCAACCTCGCACCCCCGGGCACGTCGTCCACCGATAACGGCAACGGCAGCGGTAATTCGCTCGTGAATGCCAACGTTCTCGCCCACTGTCTGATGGCGTCCGCCATGGTTTCGGCGGCGTCGGCGGGGCACGCTTCGGCGGGACACACGTCCAACGACGCCACTTCGTTCGACACGATCGGTCCCACCAATCCCTCGTAAATCACCGTGCGTCCATCGTCATTCTTCTCGCGCGGTTTCGCGCGGAGCGACGCGTCGTGCGCGCGTCTCTCGTCGTCGCTCGAGAGCGTCGCGTACGCCGCGTTGATTCGACGCATCATCGTCCCGTCGTCCCTCGACGACTCCGCGCGCAGGTCCGGGTGGTACCGTTTACTGAGCGAGACGAACCGACGACGAATCTCCTCTCTCGACGCCGTCGGCTTCACGCCCAGTATCTCGTACGCGCTTCGTTCATCGTCGACATCGACTTTTTCGTCGTTCTCGAAATCAGCGTTCCCGCGGGACGCGGCGCGGCGTCTCGTCTCGCGTCTCGCTCGACGTCGCGTCGACGCCGTCGCCGTCGCGCGCGTCGTCGCCGTCGTCGCGCGTCTGAGCGTCGCGCGCGTCTCCATCGGCGAGGAATGACGCGACATCATTCATCATCACCACATCGTCAGAATTTGCTGACTCGGCAAGTTTTTTGATTTTTTGGCTCAACCGCCGGCGGCGGCGCGCGACGGCTGCGTGGTGGACGCGGTTCGACGCGAGACGACCGAGACGATGGGTCAAGAGGGGTCGCAGAGGTGAGTGAATGGGTGAACGCTCGATGCGCGCCGTGCGTGCGCTAAAACATGTGTGCGTGATGTGACAAACGACGCGGACGCGCTCACACCTCGAGCGCCTCGGCGATGGCGACGGCGAGGGACAACACTTCAAACGGTTCGACGCCTTCGACGGCCTCGACGGTCTGTGGGCAGGAGTCGGTGATCCAGAAGTTTGAGAAACCCTGGCCCCCAGCGCCGGTGGAGGTGAAACGCTTCCAAGAGTCCTTGGGGAAGACGCCGTGGGTGGCGTAGGCGGACACCTTGGCGGCGCCGAGGCGGTGGAGTAATTTTTGACACTCGATGAGGGTGGAACCGGATTGCACGAGATCGTCGACGATGACGACGTGACGACCGATAGGTTCGCCCTCTTTGAGTTTGACGATGCGTTTGGTGCCCTCGCGAACCTTGGTGCAGACGATGCACTCGTATCCGGAGAAGAAGGAGTGGAAACGCTTGTACGCCCCTTCGTCCGGATAGGCGATGACGACGTTATCGGCGTCCTCGAGCGTATTCAAACGGTCGATCAAGAGCGGAATGCCGCTTTCAAAGCACGGCAAGATGCTATCTCCGAAGTAGAATCGCTCCTGAAGGGCGTGAATGTCAAAGATGATGGTGCTCGTCGGGCCGCCGCGCGACGGCGGAATGTTACTCAGAATTCTCGCCAACGTCACCGCGGTGGCCACCTCGCCCTCTCGAACGACGCGTTCGGCGGTTCCCGTGGGGAAGAACGGCAAAACGAGCGTGAAGGACGCCACGAACATCTTCGGAAGCGAATAAATAATGCTCAATTGCTCGAAAATCACCTCTGGAGAGTGAAACGAGCCTAGAAACGCGACGTGACGGTCGCGCACGTCGTACGCGTCGTTGATGAACAGATCCGGAAACCCATCCGGAAACGTTCGCCAATCGATCTGTCCGAGCTCAACCATGTGATCGCTCGCGTCAGCCACCTTTCGCGCGAGCGGTTCCATCTCCTTGCTGTAAAACAACACTGGAAATTTACGTCGACGCGTAAACGTGCGCTCATCCGCAAACTTCGGTCTCGTCAACCTCGACCGCGCGTCATCCGCGCTCTGAACTTTCGCACCACTATCATCCTTCCCGATCTTTTCGTGTTTGCTCACTCTCGGCGCGATCATGGGCTTTGGCTCCATCCCCGCGCTCGCCACCCGCGCCGCCGCGACCGCGTCCGCCGCCTGGACGTCCTCCAACTCCACCTCGATCGGCGAGCTCACCGCCTCCAAGCGCAGCGCCTTCTTCATCAACGATTTCCGCCCCTTCCCTTTCCCGCGCTCGCTCTTCTTCTTCTCCTTTCCCCCCTTCCCGCTCGACGCCGACGCCTTGGCGCTCTGGATAACCCTTCGCCCGCGATTCGCGCCGCCCTCACCGAGCGCGAACGATCCCCCGACGCGCGCGCGCGCGCCCGACGGCGCGAACGATGCTCTCGCGCCCACTCGGCCGCTTCCAACCGCGCACGGCGCGCGAGCGAGGACGTCGCGCCCGCGCGCCGTGACCGCGCCCGCGGGTACGCCGCCCAGCGCCATCGCGATCATCTTCCGGCCGCCCCTCGCGACGACGCGCGCCGCGAGCGTCGAGACGTCGCCGAGATGTCGAGTCGAGACCGTTCCTCGACGGCGCGAGCGCGCGCGAGGATGCGCGGCCGAGCGTCGCCGCGAGCGACGACGACTGAGGGAACGACCGAGCGCCGCCGCCTCATCACTTCGCGTCGCGATGGCGTCGTCGCCTCGCGCGACGCCCGCGCGCGCGGTGACGCGCGCGCGGGGCGGTCGAGAGACATCGTCGGCGTCGCGCGCGCGCGCGTCGAGGCGCCGCGGCGACGCGCGCGCGACGTCCAGGCGTTGGGCGCTCGCGAACGAGGAGACAGTCTCGAGAACGACAACGTTCGCGCGCGAGAGTCCCGGCGCCGCCGCGCTCGCCGTCGCGCGACGATTCGCCGAGGTGGCGCGGTTAGGATCGAAGATTGCCCTCGTCGCGCTCGATAAGCGACGGTACGGCGAGCTCGGGCCCGCGGTGGGGGCGCTCGGGCCGACGTACGCTAAGTTTGGACAGGCGTTGGCGTCGAGGGGCGACATCGTCGGGCGAGACGTCGCGCGGGCGCTGATGGATCTGTGCGACGACATGGAACCGTTCGATGATGCGGTGGCGGTGCGAGTGGTGGAGGAGGAGCTGGGGGTGGAGAGTCCGGTGGCGGCGGCGGTGCGCGCGGCGGGCGCGCCGGTGGCGGCGGCGTCGTTGGCGCAGGTGTATAAAGCGACATTAGACGGTGAGACGGTGGCGATAAAGGTGCAGAGACCGGGGATAGAGGCGCTCGTAGACACGGACGCGGCGTTGTTGCGGTTGGGAGCGAGCGCGGTGGAGCGTACGGGTAAGGTGAAGGCGAAGGCGTTGGACGCGGTGAACGAATTTTGTTCTCGTCTGTACGAGGAGATGGATTTCAGGCGCGAGGCGGCGAATCTCACGCAGTTCAACGCGTTGTACGGCGAGAACGGAACGGCGTCGAAAAATTTCCCCAAGCCTGGGATCAGAGTACCGCGTTTGATTGATAGGTACGGCGTCGGGCGTCGAGTGGTGGTCATGGAGTGGATCGACGGCGAAAAGCTGACGGGCGGTAGAGACAAGTCCGTGTCCGCGGCCGACTTGCACTACGTCAAGTTGGGAATCGCGTGCACGCTGAGTCAATTGATAGAGACGGGCGTCATGCACGCCGACCCGCACGGAGGGAACATACTGAAACTCGCCAACGGCGGTTTGGCGTATTTGGATTTCGGTTTGGTCTCCACGGTGCCTCAACAAGTTCGAGACGGCTTAGTCGCCGCTATCGCGCTTTTGATTTTTAGCCGAAACTACGCCGCCGTCGGTCGACTGTTCGGTGAACTCATGCTCATTCCACCGGAAGTGCTCGAAGACGAGGGCGAGATGCGAGAACTCGAGAGGGCGCTCGAGGACGCGGCGGAGGCGACGCTGAAATTCCCCGAAATCGGCGGCGTTCCCGACGTTCGCTTCGACCAACTTCTCGGCGCGCTCCTCGCCCTCGTTCCGAGATTCAAGTTTATCCTCCCACCGTACTTTTTGAACAACGCTCGAGCCCTCGGCACGCTCGAAGGCATGGCGAAATCCGCCGATCCCGACTTCAACATTCTCGCCGTCGTCTACCCGTACGCCATGACCAGAGCGCTCGCCAATCCCGACGAGTCCCCAGTCATTCGCAAGGTGATTCGACAGCTCGCCACCGATCCCACCACCGACCGACTCTCTCTCCGCGTCCTCTTCAAGATGCTCCGAGACGTCTCCGACCTCACCGGTGCCTCGAAATTCCGCGTCGCCTTCGACGCCATGAAGCGTCGAGAGGGTCGCCGCCTTCTCCTCGACGTCCTCGCGCAAGAGTTTCAAAACGTTCTCAATCTTTTGCGTCGTCGCCGAGACCGCTGAGTCCATCCCTCGGCCACCGTCCGCACGGGCCGCGTCCCCGCGTGTAAAATCTAACAGAGCAAAAACTTTTCAAAAATGCAAAAACGCGGGAACCGTTGACCGCGTCCCCATCTTCCAGCGCGTCGTCGTCGCCATCGTCGTCGACGCGATGCCGCGCGAGGAAGATGTGACGATAGAGGACCTCAACGAACCTCCCGTCGGTCGATCCGCGCGCGACGCGCCCTCGTCGACGCGCGGGAATCATAATCATCATCGACACGATGTCGATCCATCGACGGACAGCATCGGAAGCGCCGGTCGTGAGTACACGTTTCTCGAACAGATGGCGCTGAGAGATAACGCGAGTTCGCGGGTGAGAGACGCGCCGTCGGCGTCGCCGTCGTCGGGGGCCGGGCGTCGACAGGCGTTTAAACACGGATACGCGCAAAACTGGGACGTTCCGAAGCGCGGCGACGGGATGGGCGTCATCGGAAAGACGGCGTTTAAACACGGATACGCGAAACATTGGGACGTGCCGGCGTCGCCCGAGAGGTCGCCGGTGGGTGGGACGGAGGAGATGGGGACGACGAGTCCGCCGAGGGACGTGTTCGCGAGCATTGACGCGATTGGCGCGTTGGCCAGTCGAGGCGGCGCGAACGGGAACGCGGTGGAACGGGAGATTGAAGCGACGAGAAAAAGCGACGACGCGCCGAGAGAGCGCGTGTTTGAGTACGATTTCGATTGGCGCGAAAAGGAGCGCGAGGCGGAGGCGCCGGTGGCCAAGTCATTCGACGCCAAGCCGAGTTCTCCGAATTTTTCAGAGGCTTCGTTCGCGACGCCGACCAAGGCGACGTCGAAATCTCGACGCGAAGAGCGCGCGGCGGCTGCGACGACGACGAAGGAGGATTCGTGGTCGTTTCCTGTCGTCGGTCGTCAGCGCGAGGAAGAGGAGGTGAAGCAAGAGGTGCGATTTCCCGCGAGGGAGAATCGCGATGGAGGCGCGTCGACGTCTTCGCCGCTGAAAGGCAGTCCCCTGCGCGACACCCCTCTTCCCTGGTCGCCCTCGCCTCCGCGCACGCCGTATGGGTCGCGAATTCCGCCGAATTCTCCCGCGAGCGCGCGCACGCGTAAAAATCTCGAGGCTCAGATGCGTCGAGCCGCCGCGTGGGCGTCGCACGAGGAGACGCTCATTCAGAGCGGCGAGGATAAAAAGGGCGTCAACGCCATTCTCAGCGCCGGTCGAGGTTTGGGCGCGAAGCTGTACCGATTAGCCATCGCCGCTGGGCATCTCAAGGCGTTCCTTAAGTCTCTGGACAGCGCGCGCGTGGAGCAAGCGCACGGCGGCGGCGCGAAGCTCGCCATCGTCGCGTTGTGCGCCAACTCTGGGATCCAAGTTGCGCACAACGCTCTGCTCGCGTTTTCAGCCGCGCTCGGTGAGAAATTCATGCGACGTATCGCGGTGCCCGAAGCGCTGGCCAGACGCGCGGCGCCGATTTTGCTTCCGGCGACGCTCGCGAGCATGAGCAAATCGCGTTCGCTGAGCGTTCGAGGCGCCGTCGGCGACGTCGCCGCGCTCGTCGTCCCGCCGTTGAGTCTCGCCACGTTCGTCGGCGCTCTTTGGCCCATTCCCGGCGGACAAATCGTCGGTGACGCGCGAGAGCACTTCGGGATGATCAATCACGACGTCTTTCTCGACGCTCCCGGGTGGGTGAATGAAAGTTTACGACGCTTGGGTCCGCTCACCAACGCGCTCGCCCTCACCGCCGCCGTCGAGCTCATGACCACGGGCGACGTCCACGCCGAAAACGGCGCCATCGCCCTCACTCTAGCCAGCCTCCTGAGCTTTGCCGTCAAACCGGCCACGAACAAGGTCACCGTCAACTTTAGAGAGGTTCGAGCCGCCTCGCACCTCGCCTTTACGCTCAGTCTGGCGCACGCCGAATTCGCCTGGCGCGAAACGTCCGTCTGGCGTCGATACCTCGTCAAGCGTCAGGGCGGACTCGAGGGCGCCACCGCGCTCGACCGCAAATCAATGGGCGCGCTCGCCGGTCTCGGCGGATTCGCCCGCGCCGCGTCTCGCCTTCCGCTTCTCCGCAAAAACCACCACCACCCGCCGACGCCGACGGGACGCCGCACGCGTCGCGACACGCGCGCAAGCACCGACGCCACCGACACCGACGACGAGTTCCTCGACCGCGTCGTGCAGCGTCTTCCCGTCATAGGTCCCGTGCTCATCATTCTCAGCGGATTCGTCTTTTGATTCGCGTCTCGTCGACGTTCAAGCGATTTTTAAAAAATTTTCTCAAACTCCCGAGCTGTCGCGACCCGTCCCCGATCATTCATCCGCACACGCGCGCGCGTCGTCGTCCGCGCGTCGTCGTCCGTCGCGAGCGACAGACGCGCACGCACCGTCCGTTCGTTCGTCGCGATGCGCGCGCGCGTCGGCGACGGGGACGACGGCGTCATCGTGCTCGACGCGAATCGCGCCCAGAAAGATGACGATTCTCGCGTCGAGGATAGTGACGACGACGGGTCGATGGAGACGAACGGGACGCGCGGCGCGATGACGGTGATGATTCTCGACGCGCACAGAGCGCGCGCGGTCGTGGACGGGGCGGGACGCGCGCGCGAAGAGACGAATGGTGGGTTTGAGGAGAGACGCGCGCGAAGCGCCGCGGCGACGACGAGCGACGACGAGCACAGTCGCGAGCGGACGCGCGAGGATGGACGTCGGGACGACGAAGAGGAGGAGGAGACGATGGTGGAGGGCCAGAAAAGGTCGAGAGAATCGGTAGAGGCGGAGGAGGTGGTGGATGGATTACGGAAACGCGTCGCGGCGAGACGCGCCGCCGAAACGCGCGAGAGAGACGACGACGAAGTCGACGACGATGATGGGTTTGAAATCTCCGATGGGGACGTCTCCGAGCACAGCGAATCGAGTCAGGATCGCACTCGAGGCGTGAAATCGTTCAAGGTGGCGGACGTGGCGAACGAGCGGTTCGGGAAGGGGAAGCGTGGGTTGGTGCGACGGATGGCGGCGGACAGGACGGTGGAGGACATCTTGCGAGAGCGACCGATGTTTTCAGATGAGGACGAGGCGCGTGCGAGTGACGACGACGATGGACGAAGCGAATCGTCACCCGTGCGCGTCGAGATGCGCGAATCACCCAGCGAGAGCGACGTTCGGGACGCGTCGCCGCCGAGGCGCGTCGCCGCGCCGCTCGTCGAGCTCAGTCCGTCCGAGATCATCACGCGAGCGTCTCCCGGACGACGAACGCACACGTTCGGGGAGATCAACAAGACGTTTCTTGGCGAGGCGTCGAGGGACCAGCCTCGAATCACATCCGTGTTCTCGAAAGCGCCCGCGCCGTGGAATTTCGACCACCGGGCGTTTGGCGACGAGCGTCCCGACGCGCGCGCGACGTCCTTCTACCCGCCGACGTCGATGAACGACGTCGACGCCGACGACGCCGACGTTGCGCGCGCGTGCGTCGTGGAAGACGCCGATCACGAGGGCTCGCGCGCGCTCGAGACGCTCGTGAGAGAATTCATCGCTTCGCGAAGCGTCGGTCGCGTCTGCGCGCGCGGCGGCGAATCGGGCGTCGCCGACGCTGACGTCGGCGCGTGGCGTCGCGCCATGGCGTCGCTCGAACGAGGGCGCGGATTTTGGGCGGCTCTGGGTCGAATCTTGCGTCAGGTGGTGGATGAAGAGTTCGACGCGTGTCGTCGATCGATGCGAACGTCTCCGCAGACGCCCCTCGAGAATGGCGCGCACGCTCGAGTGCTCGAGACGGCGTGGGAAATCGTCTTCGTCGCCGCGAAACTGTGGCACACCGAGCGCCATCGACGCGACGGGGACGGTGAAGATGGATGGGGTGTCCAAGCGTGGGCGCTCGTGGGATGGGTGCTCGATGAGTGTCGCTTCACGAGTCTTCCCACGGCGAGATCCGCGGCGCCCGCGTCGTTCGACGGCGCCGCGTACGCTGCCGCCGTGTGTGAGCGCGTCGCAGAGCTCGTCGCGCGGTGGCCGAGATGTTTGGCGGATAAACATCCCGTGCGCGTGCTCTGGACGAGGTTACACGGCGCAGTCGACGGGACGGACGCGCAAAATTCGACCCGCGCTCTGTCGCCGTGTTGTTCCGCGTGCATGCCCTTGGCGTGGCGACCGTACGAGGCGACGTTCGAAGCCTCGAACGCGCGATTTGTGAGCGGGGCTCCGTGCGAGTCGTTGTATCGCGCGCTCGGTGATCACCTCGCAAAGTGTTCGGTCGAGCTCAAGGTGTTCCGTCGCGAGCTCGGTAAATGGAGCAACGACGCGCATCTGAGTAAAGTCGCCGACGCCCCAGCCGCGGCGAGTCTGGGCGTCAACGCGTGCGCGTTCAGAGCGCTCGGCGGGCACGCGTTCCCGATGTCGGACGCGGTGGTGCGTTTACAACACCGAGCGAGCGTGTACGTCGAACTGTTTCGCGCGTGCGTGCGGTTCGGATTGGAAGACCAAGCCGTCTTATTTCTCAAGCGCGCGCTCGCGGCGCTCGCGGCGCAACCGCCCGCAAGCGATGGTCCCGCGGCTCGGTGCGCGTTGCTTCGCGCAACGACGACGTGTCTCGGAATATGGCTCGCTCGAGGAGCGACGACCGGGACGTGGGGACGCGTGCAACCGCGAGACGAAGCGCTTCGAATCATGCGCGCGCTCGCCGACTCGGGCAAGACGACGGGATCTGCCGAGGCGTCTGAACCCAGCACTGCGCGCGCGCTCGACGAAGGCGCCGTCGTCGCCGAAGCCTCCGCCGCGTGGTCCACCGCGTACGCCGTGTGCGTCGCCGCCGATCCAGAGAGCGCCCGCGAGGCTTTGGAGACGATGGGATCGTTGGAGGCGCGCGCGTCGGCGAGCGATTGGCGCGACCGCGTCTTCGTGGCTCGCTCTCTCGCGACGCTGTACGCCCCCGACTCGTTTGCGTCGAGGTACGGTCTCGCGGACGTCAAAATGGGGGCGTGCCTGTGGTTGTCGTTCGCCGTGGACCCCGTCGCCGGCGGCGCGGGTCCGCTCGCCGTCGCGTTGTGCGCGCGAGGCGACGCGTCGATTATGAATCAGGAAGCCTCGTCGGCGGCCGCCGTGGGGTGGGCGCAATCGCACGGTGGTGGCGCCGTCGCGTCCGCCTTGGTCGGGAAAACCCATCGCGGACGAGACTCGCACGTCGCCGCGTGCGGTGATCGTCCGGGAGCGCACGCGCAGGCGAAAGAGTGTGACTTTCGCGTCGCCGTCGCCGCGCTCGCGGCGAAAGAATTGAGCGAGGCGTTTCGGAAGGGTGACGACGTCCTCGGCGCGACACTCCGACGTTTGTGTCTCGAGTTGCCGTCGCACTGTGTCAGAGCGCACAAACAACGCCTGCGTTCGGTCGACGGAAGACACGCGGATGCTGTCACGGACGAGTATGCGCGCGTCGCGAGCGCCGTCGTCGGCGAAATCGTCGCGCGGTGCTCTACGGCGCTGTGTCTCGCCGACTGCGCGGCGTCCGCGCGACTCGCCGACGTGAGGTCGATGACGCACGCGATCGCCCGTCTCGTGCCGTTCCCACCGTCCGCGATTCCCGTGTGGGGATCACACGGCTCGGAAGACTCTCGGTCGCGGCTCGGTCGACTCGGAGACGCCGTGGCGTCGCGGCTCGAATCGCGCGCGCGTCTGGTCTATCGAGAACAGTTGATCGCGATCGACGCTGCGATGAACACGACGTCGAAGACGTCGAACGCGAACGTGTCGGCCGCGCTTCGAAGACAACTCGCCGTGGTCACCTGCGGCGCGCTCGAGGCCGTGACGGGATCGCCGACGCTGAAAACGCGCGAACGCGCGCTCGTTCGAGCACTCGCGGGCGCAATGCGAGGACGCGATCAGAAACCCATGAACGGCGCCGCAGAGATCGCTCTAAAGGAGTTTCTTCCACACTTCATCCTTTCGGCGCTCGAAACGCCGCAAAAGTGCGCCGCTCGACGCATGGTCACCTCGGCGCGTTTCGTCTCCGAATTGATGCGCGTCGACGGTGAAGACGAAGACGACGAAGAAGGAGAACGCGTCGTCGCGCCTTCGCTCGTGCTGAGCGTCACAGCGTTACCTCTTGTCGTTGTCGCGCACGAGACAATGTCTAGAGCGATGTCCAGCGATCATCACGCCGTTGCCGGCGTCGAGGCGGTGTTGACAGAAGTGTTGATTCCGCTTCTCGCCGGTCGCTTCTCGGCGAAGAGTAAACCGACGACGTCGTCGACGACGACGACGACGACGACGGTCTCGGCGACGTCGTCGTCGTCCAAGAGAGGCAGAGCTCCGACGGCCGCGTTTCCCAAGCCGCAGCCCTTGACGTCGAACCGAGCGCACTTTCCGTTTCCGGGCGTCGCCGCTCGGCCGAACGCCGAGCGCTTGCGCGCCGACGCGACGGTTCACGCGCCCGCGTCGAGACCCGCGTCGCCCGCGTTACCGATCGTCGAGGCGACGGGTAAAGAAAAGTCACAGGCGGACATGTTTCGCGTCGCTCTGAAATCGAACGCGGTATGGCGCATCGTACGCGCGTATGTCTCCGTCTCGGTGATGAGTTTGGCGCGCGCCGCGCTCGCGACGTCCGCGGCGAGAGAGACGACGGATCGTTCGTCGGCATTTCAAGCCATCTCGAAGAGACACGAACGGTCGCCGCGCCAGGCGGAGATCGAGCGCATGCGCGAAGTGCTCAAAGCGGCCATCAAATCGTCCGAAAAGGCTCTGAGCACGGAACGCAGGGAGGCGGAGCGCGCGCTGAGCGATGCCCTCGCGCCGTTGTCCGCCGCCGCCGTCGCGCACGACGACGATGCGTCCTACGATTTGGGACCTCGATGGGGCGACGCAGATTCCGCGAAAACGCTCACGCCGAGTGCATTTTTTGTTGAAGAAAACGCGAGCGAACGCGAGCGAACACTCCTCATCGCGGCGACGCGCTTCCTCACGCAGTGCGCCAAGTCGTCCGACGCGCAGGGTTTCGCCGAAGTCTCCGCGAGGACGTCGCAAATTCAAGCCGCCGTCACTTTTTTGCTCGAACCTGGTTCGCACCACAACGCGACGAACGCGTCGAAACACTCCCACTTCACCTCGGCGCTTCGAGCCCTGTCGCAGACGCTCGGCCATCGTGCAGAGTTGCCGAAACGCGACGCGCCGAGCGCCCGGGGAGGCCGACGATAGAGGATTGATAGACTAGACAAATTGAAATGTTAGAGTAGCGTTTAGATTCAAACGTCGCTAACGAGCTAATGTGTCGATGGATACTCATCCTAATGGTATCAAAGAGGCGCAGACGATTTATTCGTCGTCGCCGCCTTGGACAACCGGGGCGCCGCGGGTGAGCCAGTCCTTGAAATCGTCGAAGAGTTCGCCCTCGTAGTTGGAGTCGACCTTCATGGATTCGTAGAACTTTTGGCCAACCGCCGAGCGAGCCGCCGAGGTCTTCGCCGCCTTGGCCTTGGATCGCTCCTCTTGCGCGCGCTGTTGCATCTCGCGAGCCACCTTGGCGTACGGGTTGAGGCGCTCCATGGCGGACTTGTTCTTGAGCGGGTTGCGCTTGAGCGGCGCGTGAGCGCGCGTCGCGCCAACCTTCGGCGCGTTGACAGCGCTTTGGACTTCGTCGGAGTTGATGAGACGAGCCAAGTCGGTTTGCGCCATGATGTTGGTCGGCGGCTTCCAGCCCTTCTTGGAGGCGCTCTTCTTGGCGGCGGTGCCGAAGATGGAGTCGAGCTTGTCAAAGGCGCTCTTGGTCCAGATGATGAATCGGCCAACGTGTCCACCCGGGGCGAGGGTGAGCAAACCGAGACGGTCGACGGAGCACAACTCGACGCCCGGAATGTTGCGGAAGGCGCGCGTGACGCCGTTGTCCTCAGAGTACACGACGAGCGGACCTCTGCGTTGCACGTAACGGCGGTTACGCATCTTACCCTTACCAGAGCGCACGTTGCGGCTCGCCTTGACCTTCTCAATGTCCGCGTAGGCACCGAGTTGCTTCAACAACTCGACAGCCTTGGCCGTCTTCTTGATGGAGCTCGCCGAGTCGTCGACCACGAGCGGCACCTCCGGCACGCCTTCGACGCGGTGACCGCGGGCGAGCAAAAGGGACGGAACAGCGGACGCCGCGAGCGCGGAGCACACCGCGTAACGCTTCTCCTTGATGTTCACACGTCGGTGCCAGCGTCTCCAAATCTACGCGCGCGTACAATCGAATCCATCCGTCAGTCTCTCGCCGCGCCAACCCTCCTCTCGCGAACGAAAACCCTAAAACCCCAAACGCGATCTTCGGTCACCCTCGCGTCCACGCGCGCGCGCGTCTCTCTCTCGTCGCTCTCCGCGTACCTTGGTCGGCGCAAACATGCGACCACCGCGGCACATGTTACCGAACGCCCCCTGGCCCGCGCGGTGGGTACCACCACCCGGCACACGCGGGATGCGCGACACCGCGCGACCGGTGCCCCACGATTCCGCAGCCGTCTGGTGACCGGCGCGGTTGTACACGGCGTACGCCTACGACGTTTCAAAAACACACCACGATAATGTCTACGTCAGTCTTCGCGTTCAACGCGTCTCTCACCCCATCGCATCGCCTCCCACATCGCGTCATCCTCACCCATCGCGTCTTCACCCCTCTCGCCTCCGCGATCGATCGCGCGCGCGCACCTGACGGTTGTTCTTGTTCAACCCCGTGTGCACGGCGTTGACGATGTCCGGACGAATCGGGGACAAGAAAACTTCCGGCAAGGCGCTCGTCGCGCCGTTGCCGCCTTGGACGGTGACCACGGGAAGCGCGGCCGGCATGATGTAAGTCTCGAACGCGTCGGGAAAAGGCGGTGAGAAGCGCGCGCGACGGCGCGGCGAGGGCGTCGCGCGCGCGGACATTGGGCCTCGTATCCAGGTGTCAAGGTGGTCACACTACGAGTACAAAACACGCGTTTTGTGTATGAAATGCACCATGTATCGGTATGTGTGTGTGTGTGCATCACGTATCCGTCTCTACTCGGCGTTAAGGTGGTTACAGTACGGGTAAAAACACGCCTTTTGTGCATGAAAACCACCGTGCACGTGTCGGTCGGGACGTGTCGGTCGGTCGCCGTTTCAACACCGATCGACGAATCGACGCGGCGCGGGCGTTCGGCGAAGACCTCACCACCGACGCGGTCTCGAATCGGTAGTTCCACCGCGGTCCCGCGGTGTTGTCGTCGTAATGATGGCGCGGTTTATCGCTGAGATTGATGAGTGATTGATGTTACACGCGCGCGCGAAAGCGCGGGACGGGAAAAGAGAGAGAGGGAGACGCGGCTGGCTATCGGTCGTCGTCGTCGTCGTCGTCGTCGTCCGCAAAATTGGACGCCATGACGGCGCGAGTCTCCGCGCGCGCGGCGGCGAGGGCGGATTTCAAGGCTTCCGTCTCGAGTTTCAATCCCTCGATGACGACGTCGCGCACGTCCGCGGTCGACGCCGACGACGTCGCGCGCGTCCTCGGCGTCGACGTCTCGCGGCGCGTCTTCACCGGGTCGGGCGCCCGCGATCTCGATCCCGTCGTCTGTCCACCGTTCGCCGTCGCCACTCGAAGACGCCACTCGAGCTCTTGATTCGCCGCCTCCGCGTTCCTCGCGCGTCGTTCCCACGTCGCCGCGCGCGTCGCCGCCCCGCGCGCGCGCAGCGCCAACCACGCGCACGCCGCGCCCCCCACCACCGCGCCCGCGCCCGCGTCCGCGCCCGCCACCGCGCGCGCGATTCTGGACGTCACCGCCTCTCTCCCCGACGGCATCGCGCGCCACTCGGCGCGTCGCTCGCCGGTTCGCGCGCTCGGCGCTAAACGCGAGACGACGACGTCTTCATCGATGGCATCCATCGTCGCGCTCGACGACGCGTCGCGTCCACCGCGCGCGCGCGGGGGCGACCCGCATCGACGCGGACGACGCGTCGTCGTCGACGGCGGCGGCGTCGCGACCGCGACCGCGACCGCGACGCGCGTCGTCATCGCCTTCGCTCGTCGCGAAGTGAGGCGAGTGGAAGAGAAACGAAACCAGCGTGGCGTCACATCTCGCCGCGCGCGCGCGCGACCGACCGACCGACGCGGAACGCCGCCCAGTGGACTCGCGCGTCTCGCGCTCGCCCGCTCGTCGCGCGCGATCGACCATGTCGTCGTGGGAGACGACGTACGCGGCGGAGACGCCGAGACATCCGCGTCCCGCGGGTGCGAACGGATCGGCGCCGCCGCGGTTCTCGTACGGCACGGCGGGATTCCGAACGGACGCGAGCCTGTTGCGATCGACGTGTTTTCGCGCGGGCGCGTTCGCGGCGGCGCGCTCGATCGCGCACGGTGGGAAGACGACGGGGATGGTGGTGACGGCGAGCCACAACCCGGGACGGGACAACGGCGTGAAACTCGTCGAACCGGACGGAGGGACGTTGCCGATGGCGTTGGAGCGCGCGGCGGAGGCGTTGGCGAACGCGGCGGATGACGACGCGGCGGCGCAGATCGAGGCGCTTCGAGAGGCGGCGAGAGCCGTGGCGGCGGCGGAGACGCCGACGACGACGGAGGAGGAGTCCCCGAAGACGCCGCGCGTGCTCGTGGCGAGAGACACGCGAGAGAGTGGACGCGCGCTCGCGGATGAAACTCTGGCGGGCGTGCGCGCGATGGGCGTCGAGGCGGTGGATTGTGGCATCGCGACGACGCCGCAGTTGCACTATTACGTCTTGGCGACGAACTCGGGGGCGCCGGATTCCGAACACGATTATTACGCGCGGCTCGCCGCCGGGTACGCGGCGTTGACGGAGGAGGACGAGGACGAAGGCGTCGAAAATGTAGAGAACGTCGACGCGTCACCGCCGCTCGTCATCGATTGCGCCGACGGCGTCGGCGCGCAAAAATTGAAACTCTTGGGCGACGCCGTCGAGCCGTACGGGTTGACGTTTGATTTGAGAAATCGGGGCGACGCCGCCGACTCGTCGCTCAACGACGGTTGCGGAAGCGATTACGTGCAAAAGATGAAGGCACCGCCGAAACGCGGCGATTTCGGGTCGTTAAAACCCGGAACGCGATGCGTCTCCGTCGACGGCGACGCCGATCGTTTGATTTATTTCGAGACGCGCGAGGACGGCGACGTCGATTTATTCGACGGCGATCAAATCGCGGTTCTCATCGCCGAGCACTTGAACGAACTGGTGAAGAGCGCGGCGCCGTTCTTGACCGACGTCACGGTCGGCGTCGTGCAGACGGCGTACGCGAACGGGGCGTCGACGCGTCACCTCGTCGAGACGCTGGGCGCGGCGCCGGTGTGCGTGCCGACCGGCGTCAAACATCTTCACCACGCCGCCGAACAGCTCGATATCGGCGTGTACTTTGAGAGCAACGGTCACGGCACGGCGTTGTTTTCCGAAACCACCAAGAAGAAGATCGAAGACGCTACCGTCGAGGCTTTGGTCCAGCGATCCATGCCGCACGTCAAGGCGCTCTTGGCGTTGGCGCACTGCCAGCGGTGCATCAATCCGGCGGTGGGCGACGCGATGAGCGGCATCCTTCTCGTCGAGGGAATCTTGAGACGGTTGAAAGCCACGACACTGCCGCGCCCGTACGCAGACTTACCGAGTCGACAGACGAAGATTGTCGTCCCGGATAGAACGAAAATCAAGACGGAGGACGCCGAGAGACGCGTCAGGGAACCCAAGTCTCTCCAAGATGCCATCGACGACGCGATTCGCGCGCGCGCGGCGACTGACGCTTCCGTCAGAGCGTTCGTTCGACCCTCGGGCACCGAAGACTGCGTGCGCTTGTACGTCGAGGGTGAACGCGTCGAGAGCGTCGACGTCTTGACGGCGCGCATTCGCGACGCGTGCGAAACCGTCTTGAGCGAGTGAACGAAATGGTGGGCGCGCGCGATGACGTGATGACGTGCGTGTAGATAGATTGTCGTCGTATTCAACTCGCCCGCCGATTAAAACTACAATTGTACCGGTACGCCTACGAGTACTGTACCGTAAAACTAAATGTACACCGGATCACGTCCTCCGGCGGATGCTCGCTCGTCTCGTCGTCATCAGTCTTGGTAATCGCGTTTTTCACCCACAC